>Ga0209051_1000521_pt1 | contig 48210 bp, 50 predicted proteins | sample AraplaCvi_mMS_r2_2_FD_184286 | JGI IMG/M metagenome (GOLD analysis project Ga0209051, IMG submission 184286) | Arabidopsis root microbial communities from North Carolina, USA - plate scrape MF_Cvi_mMS_r2 (SPAdes) (version 2) | ecosystem: Host-associated > Plants > Roots > Endosphere | place...
GCCGTCTACACCACACCGCTGAACACGCACTACCCGATCGAGCTGTCGGCGACGATCGCCCAGTGGGACGACGACGTCCTCACCGTCCACGACACCACCCGCTGGATCACCGGGGAGCGCATGGCGCTGGCCGCCTACCTCGGCATCCCCGAGACCAAGATCCGCATTCTGTCCCCACTCGTCGGCGGCGCGTTCGGGTCCAAGAGCTTCCTCTGGATGCACGTCGCGCTGTGCGCCGTCGCGGCACGGGAAGTCGGGCGTCCGGTCAAGCTGGTGCTGACCCGCGACCAGATGTTCTCCTCGACCGGTCATCGCCCCCGCACCGAACAGCACCTGTCCCTCGTCGCCGACGACGCTGCGCGGGTGCTGAGCACCGAGCAACACACCCTGACCGAGACCTCCACCGTCGCGCACTTCTGTGAACCCGTCGGCCTGTCCGCCCGGTTCCTCTACCACTCGCCGCGGCTGGTCGTCTCGCACACCGTCGCCCGGATCAACTACCCGACACCGTGTTTCATGCGCGGCCCGGGTGAGGCCCCTGGCCTGTTCGCCCTCGAAGTCGCGATGGACGAACTGGCCTACGCGTCGAACGTCGACCCACTGGAACTCCGTCTGCGCAACGACGCCGACCACGACCAGGCCAGCGGCAAGGCGTGGTCGGGCAAGCACCTGCGCGAGTGCTACCTGCAGGGCGCCGAGCGCTTCGGCTGGGGCGAGCGGCCGATGGCCCCGCGGTCGCTTGATCGCGACGGCCTTCGGGTGGGCTGGGGCATGGCCACCGCCACCTACCCCGGTCGCCGCATGCCGGCGAGTTGCCGCGTCACCACCGACGCCGGTGGCCGGGTCCGGTTCGCGTCGGCCACCCACGAGGTCGGCACCGGCGTCCGCACCGTGATGACCCAGGTCGCCGCCGAGGCCACGGGTCTCGACGTCGCCATGGTCGGATTCGACTCTGGCGACTCGCTGTTCCCCGACGCGCCCTACAGCGGTGCCTCGCAGACGACGGCCACCGTCGGGTCCGCGGTACACCAGGCTGCCACCGAGTGGCGAAAGCGGTTGGACGACATGGGCGGTCAGCTGGATCGCCTGACGCCCAGTCAACTCGAGACCTTGACCTTCACCACGACCAGTGACGGCGTCGCCGAGGACGGACCGATGTCCCAGTCCTTCGGCGCGCACTTCTGCGAGGTCACGGTCGACGAGCAGATCGGTCGGGTCTCGGTGACGCGCTGGGCGGCGGTCATGGACTGCGGCCGCGTCCTCAACCCCAAGCTGGCCCGCAACCAGGTGATGGGCGGCATCACCTTCGGGCTCGGCATGGCACTGCTCGAACAGGTGCCCTACGACGAGCACACCGCGCAACTCATCGGCGAGTACTACCTGCCCACGCACGCCGACCGGCCGGAATTCGACATCGGCTTCGTCGACGTCCCGGACTACGGCCTCGACCCCGTCGGGGTGCGGGGGATCGGCGAGATCGGCACCTGCGGTGTGCCCGCGGCGATTTCGAACGCGATCTTTCACGCCACCGGCAAGCGGCTGCGCGATCTGCCGATCACCCTGGAGCAGTTGATGACCCCATTCGCCGACGGATGCGGAGGTCCCTCGTGAGAGACGTCACCCTCATCGTGAACGGGGAGTCGCGCACCGTGGCCGCCGACGTCCGGTCGACGTTGCTCGACCTGCTGCGGGAGACGCTGCACCTCACCGGCACCAAGAAGGGCTGCGACCACGGACTCTGTGGCGCCTGCACCGTCGCCGTCGACGGGGAGCGGGTGGTCAGCTGCCTAACACTCGCGGCGTCGGTCGACGGCAGTGACGTGCTGACCGTCGAGGGCATCGCCGACGGCGACCAGCTGCATCCGCTGCAGCAGGCGTTCGTCGACTGCGACGGCTTCCAGTGCGGCTTCTGCACCTCGGGCCAGATCTCGTCGGCGCACGCCATGCTGCACGAACACGCCAGGGGCGATCTGTCCACGGAATCCTTCGAGGCGGGTCGGGCCGCGGTGTGCCACGGACCGGACGTGTTGTCCGACGCTGAGATTCGGGAGCGATTGGCCGGCAACATCTGCCGCTGCGGCGCCTACGCGAACATCGTCGAGGCCGTCGCGGGCGTGGTGCGGGGGACGACGTGAAGACCTTCGAGTTCGAGCACGCCACCACCGTCGAGGGTGCCGTCGACCGTGTCGTCGCCACGGGTGGGAAGTACTACGCCGGCGGGACGAACCTGCTGGACCTGATGAAGGGTGGCGTCGAGGAGCCGGCGGCGCTCGTCGACCTCCGTCGGCTGGGACTGCGCGACGTCACCGCCACCGAATCGGGCGGCGTCCTCGTTGGATCGGGCGTCACCAACAGCGCGGTCGCCAACCATCCGTTGATCCGGTCGCGGTATCCGGTTCTCTCGCAAGCGATCCTGTCGGGTGCGACGACCCAGCTGCGCAACATGGCGACCGTCGGTGGCAACCTGATGCAGCGGACCCGATGCCCCTACTTCATGGAAACCGCGTTCGCACAGTGCAACAAGCGCAATCCCGGCTCGGGCTGCGCCGCCATTGCCGGCTTCAACCGCGAACACGCCATCTTCGGGGTCGGCGGGTCCTGCGTCGCGACCCACCCGTCCGACATGGCCGTCGCCCTGGCCGTCCTGGAGGCCACCGTCCACGTGCACGGACCCGACGGCCGTCGCGCGGTGTCGATCTCCGAGTTCTTCCGCCGTCCCGGTGACGAACCACAGCGAGACAACACCCTGCACACCGCGGAGCTGATCGTCGGCATCGAGCTGCCGCCGTCGCCGTTCGCCGAGCACTCCTGGTACCTCAAGGTCCGCGACCGGCACAGCTACGCCTTCGCGTTGGTGTCCGTCGCGGCCGGGTTGCGCGTCGAGGACGGCGTGATCAGCGCGGCGGCCGTGGCGCTGGGCGGGGTGGCGCCGATGCCGTGGCGCGTGGCGGAGGCCGATGCCGGCCTGCTGGGTCAGCCGCCGACCGAGGCGGTCTTCCGGCGCGCCGCGGAGCAGATCATGGCGGGCGCTCGACCGTTGAGCCAGAACGGGTTCAAGGTCGACCTGGGCAAGCACTCGGTGGTGCGCGCACTGTCGAGCGCCCTGCGGGTCAGGTGAGGTCGCCGACGTTCTTGTCGCGGTTGGCGTCCTTGCCGCAGAACTCGAGGGTGGCGGCGACGCGCGTCGCGACGTCGGAGGTGGAGGCGTTGCGGCCGTTGCGCGCCTTGAGGACGTTGGCGATGGTGGCGCTGCGGGTGTCCTGACTCATGCCGGTGAAGTCATGGCACGAAGTGGACGCGTCGCCGATCCCCGCGCAACCCGCGAGCGCGACACCTAGGGCGGCCATCACCGCAACGGTTCGGTACATACCTCGACGCTACGGTACTCAACCGAGGCTCAGAGGACGACGGAGATCTCGTCACTGAGGTCGTAGCCCGGAGCGAGGGGGAGGGTGTCACCGCTCCAGAACTTGCCGGGGTCGAACCAGTTGGTGTCCTTGTCGGTGGCGAGCAGCCCCATCTCTTGATAGGTGACGGCGACGGTCTCGGCGCAGTAGGCCGTCTCAAGGCCGACCTTGCGACGACGTTCCCGCTTGCGTCCGGTCAGCCGTTGGACCCGGTCGTCCAGGACGGGGATGCCCTTCGTCCAGTCGTGCAACGTGGGCACCCGGCCGCGGAACCACCGCGCCGTGAGCTTGGCAGTGGTCGGGAAGGCGGTGCCGTCCATCCGGGCGATCACCCGCAGGAGATCGTCCTCCTGCTGGCGGGTGGCGTACGGCGTCATCTGACGCAACCAGCACCGCTGACCGTAGGTGAGCATCCACCGCTCGACGGCCTGTCTCAGATCGTTGAGCTGAACACCGCGGTGGTTGCCGCCGCTCCAGAGGCACTCCAGCTTGTCGCCGAGTTCGGCGTGCCAGATGAGCGGCGGCAGGTCGTCGATCGCCACCGTCATGCCGACGTGGTTGACCGGGGCGTTGGTCATTGTCTGAATGGCGCGGTCGGGGCCGGAGTCGCCGCGGAACAGCCAAATGTCGCCGGTTCGCGTCTCGGCCAATGCGCGCTCGAGCGTCACCGTATTCGCATCCACGATGGCAGCCTAGGTAACGACGGGCAGAATGTGGCCATGCGAGGCATCTGGAAGTGGATCGGACTGGCCGGTGTCGCCGGAGTCGTGGCGGGCGGCGCGTTGGTCGCACGGGATCAGCGCAAGCGAAATGCCTACACGCCCGACGACATCCGGGCGAAGCTGCACCAGCGGCTGGCGGAGTCCGGCTCGGGCGAATAGCCGACTCAGGCGGTGATCGCGTACAGCCGGTGAATTCCGTTGAACCCCTTCAGTTCGACGTCCCTGCCCTCGTCGACGGTGACGTCGTCGCCAAGGGCGTCCCGCACCGACTCGCTGATCAGGATCTCTCCGCCCTCGGCCGCCGCGGCCACCCGGGCCGCCATGGCCACGTTGCGGCCGAACAGGTCGTCGCCGCGGCGGACCGACTTGCCCGCGTGGATGCCGATGCGGACGCGAATCCCGTTGGGCCGCTTGGCAAGCTCACGCTGTAGGTCCATGCTGCACCAGACCGCCTGCTCGGGCCGGGCGAAGGCGATCATGAATCCGTCGCCCTGACTCTTGACGACGTAACCGGAGTGACGCTTGACCAAGCGGCTCACCGTCTTGTCGTGCCGGTCGATGAGGCGGACCCAGGCGCGGTCGCCGATGCGCTCGTTGAGTGCGGTCGACCCCTCGATGTCGGAGAACACGATGGCGACACGTCCGTTGGGGGCCAGCCGGGCGAGGTCGGGGCGTTCGACCTCGAACCAGTCGGCGAGGTCCTCGATGTTGGATCGGACGGCCGCGCCGAATCCCTCCTTGCGGAAGATGTTCGCGGTCTGCCAGACCGTCTTGACCGCCTCGCGTCCGCCGGACACCAGGTTGGCCCGGGTGTCGAGCCGGCGCTGCAACTCACCGAGTTCCTCGTCGCGCTTCTTGACGCGCTGCCACAGGACGCCGACGACGGCGGCTTCGGCGACGGCCACGGCGAGCAGCAGGTAGATCGCGATCATCTGTAGCGACACCGGTTGATTATCAATGCCGGTGCCGCGTCGACGTCGAAGGCCGCCTGCCGTTTCGGCTACGGGCCTGGTTCGGCGAGGAGTCGTTCGGGGTGGTGGAGGTAGTTGATTCGGGCTTGCCCGACGTCGAGTTCCGGGGGTGGGATCCATTCGACCGTTCCGTTTCTGAGTTGGACGGTCCAGCCGGTTTCGGCGAGGCGGTTATCCCCGCCGCAGGCGAAGGTGACTTCGTCGACGTCGGTTTGACCGTTTCTGGCCCACCCGGTCATGTGGTGGACCTGGGAGCCGTACCCGGGGACCGTGCAGCCGGGTTTGGTGCACCCACGGTCACGGGCGTGCAGCACGATCCTTTGCCCAACGGACGCCAACCGCTTGGAACGACCCAAATACAACGCTTCGCTGGTGTGCTTGTCGAACACCGCCAAATAGTGATGGGCGTGAGACGCCATCCGGATCAGATCCGCCATCGGCAACAGGCTGCCCCCGCCGGTGATGCCGGACCCGCTGCCCGCTTCCAGGTCTTGGAGGGTGGTGGACACGACCACGGTGACCGGTAGGCCGTTGTGCTGGCCGAGTTCCCCGGAGGACAGGACCGAGCGTCCGATGGCGATGAGCGCGTCGTGGTTGCGTTGGACGGCGGTGCGGTCGTCGGTGTCGATCTGCTCTTGAGACGGGGTGCCGGAGACTCTGGGTTCGTGATCGGCCGGGTTGCACATGCCCGGGGCGGCCAGTTTGGCGAGGATCGGTTCGACGACGGCTCTCGCTTCGGGGCCGAGAAGCCCGGTCAGTCGGCTCATCCCGTCGGCCTGCTGCGGGCCCAACCGCAGGAACCGTTTGCGGTCGCGTTCCACGTCGTCGGGTTTGGGTCCGTCCTGGTCGATGGCGATCACGAGCTTGTCGGCGGTCTTGCGCAGTTCCTCCGGTCCGTTGCCCGACCCGACGTGTACCAGGGTCTGCTCGGAGAGTTCGCGGATCTCGGGGTCCACCCAGCCGGGCAGCTTGTCCAGGAACGACCGGATCACGGCGACGTGCTCCGGACCCAGCGCGCCGTGGGCTTGGGCGTCGGCGGTGCGGGCGAGCTTCGGCGCCAACGGCTGTCCGGTCAACGCGGTCCGCGGCCCGAGGTCCTCGGCCTCGGCCAGCCGACGGCGAACCTCCCTACCCGAGATGCGTAACCGTTGGGTCAACACCGAACCCAACGACTTCGCGCCCAACTCCGCCGGGGAGGCTTCGCGTTGCAACCGGGCGATCACCCGATGCCCCACCGACGGCAGCTGCCACGTCACCGTCTCCAGCTCACCCAACAACTCGACCAACTCGCGGTGGGTGAACTCCTCGAAGGATCGCTCCACGAGCGCGGCGGCCGCAGCGCGGAACTCCGCCACCGCCGCACCCACTCGATCCGAACTCATACTCGAACACTAGTACGACCCACCGACAAGAATTGTAGGCTGTGGCTGGTGAAACCCCTGTGACACAAGGGGTTTGGTCGCGCGTGGACTACGCCAAGCCGGCCGTCACCGTCGCCAGATCGAAGTAGTCCCGCCACGCGGCGATGCGCCCGTCGCGGACCTCGAAGGTGCCCATCACGGGCAGCTCGAGCCGACCGCCGTTCGTCCGGCGCATGACGTCGGTGCGCTCGTTCATCACCAGGTTGCCCTGGACGACTTGCCGATGAATCATGAAGTCGATGCCCGCCATGCCGTCGAGCATCATCGGCAGGAGGGCCCTGATCGCCGCCAAGCCCTCGGCGGGTGCCATCGGAATGTTGTGGTACACCGCGTCGTCGGTGAAGTAGCTCAGAATCGTCTCGAGATCCGGGTTGGCCCACAGGGCGCAGAATTCGGTCACCAGCTCGGCGGGATCGGTCGTCATGCCTCGATGAAACGTGTCGTGGCCGCGAAAGGCAACCACGTCACAGTCTGGGAGCCGCCGCGCTCACCACCCCTCGGTGAGCACCCGATCCAACGCGTCGACGTAGAAGTCCGCGCCCGCCAGGTCGAGACACAGCGGTGGCTTGGTCTTGAGGATGTTCTGGCGGTCACCGGTCGGCTGGATGACCACCCCGAGCTCGAGCATCCGGTTGCAGATGGCCGCCGTCTCCTCGGTGGCCGGCTCCAAGGTCTCCGGATCGCGGACCATCTCGACGCCGAGATACAGCCCCATGCCGTGCACGGTGCCGATGATGGGGTGCTTGTCGCGAAGGGCCAGCAGCCGGTCTTTGAGATGACCGCCGACCCGGGACGCGTTGCCCTGCAAGTCTTCCTCGCGAAGCACGTCGAGCACCGTCAGTCCGATCGTGCAGGACAACGGGCTGCCGCCGGTCGAGGAGAAGAAGTACCCCTGCGAACTGAACGCCTCGGCGATGGCCCGGCTGGTGATCACCGCGCCCAGCGGATACCCGTTGCCCGTCGACTTCGCGATCGAGACGATGTCGGGCACCACCTGCTGTTGGTCGAATCCCCAGAACCATTCGCCCAGGCGGCCGTAACCGCCCTGCACTTCGTCGGCGACGGCGTACCCACCCGCCTCCCGCACCGCGGCGTAGACCTGCGCCAGGTACCCGTCGGGCAAGGCCATCCCGCCGGCGTTGCCGTACACCGACTCACAGATGAAGCCGGCCGGAGGACGGCCCGCCGCGACCATCTCGGCCACCTTGGCGACCGCATCGGGTGCGTACCGGCTGGCGTCGGCACCGCGGTAGGTCCCCCGAAAGCTGTTGGGCGACTCCACCACGTGAATCCAGTCTGGTCGTGTGGTCAGCGCGTTCGGATTGTCGGCCGTCGACGTCGACACCGCGTCGGTCGCGTAGGTCCACCCGTGGTACGCCTCGCCGACGGCGATCACGTCCCGTCGGCCCGACACCGCGATCGCCAGGCGCAACGCCAAATCGCTTGCCTCGGAACCGGAGTTCACCAGGAAGACGGTGTCCAGCGGGTCGGGGAGGGTGGCGGCCAGGCGCTCGCTGAACTCCACCACCGCCTCGTAGTTGAAGCGGGAGTTGGTGTTCAGCCGACGCAATTGGCGCGCGGCGGCCTCCGCGATCCGCGGATGGGCGTGCCCCAGCACGGTCACGTTGTTCACCATGTCGAGGTACACCCGGCCCGCCGTCGACATCAGGTAGTGCCGGCGGCCCCGTTCGATCTGCGGCGGATCGGCGTAGTAGTGCTCCTGCACCCTGGCGAAGCTCCGGTCGCGCCGCGCCAGCAGGTCGTCGGCCTCGCTGCCCGCCACTGGCGGCAGGCCGAGCAGGGGTCGTGGGTCGCGCGTCAGCGCCAACCAGCCGGGCGCCAGTTCGGCAGTGGTGAAGGCGGGGGCGGGCGGGGCGCCGACGGGCCGGATGCTCACGGTGGTCCAACTGCCGGCGGCGACGGTGGTCAGCGCCGCACCCTCCTCGACGTGGTCGGCCGTCGGCACGCCGGTGACGGTCAGCTCGTAATCCGCACCGGAGAGCGTGAACTCGCCCTCGGATCGGACGACGTCGCCGGCCCACGGTGCCACCAGCGTGGTGGGTGCGGCCGGCCAGAGGGACATGCCGGTCGCCACGACGGCCGGCGAATCCTGACTCAGCAGGGGCGCCCTGGTCAGATTCGGCGCACCGAACCGGGTGACCACGAGAGCGGCGCCACCGTCGACCTCTCGGCCCGCCAGCACGTCCTGAAACGCCGGCGCGACGAAGTCCTCGGGTGCGTCGTCGAAGACCTCCGAGACGGTCGTGAGGTCGAGCGTCCGGACGGTCGAGGGGTCAAGGCCCGGGATCAGCACACCGCGCACCGGGTCCGCGTCTGAGGCCAAACCCAGTTCGGCCCGGATGACGGCGGACATTACCTCGACCGGCACCGACGTGGCCCGCTCGAACATCCGGATCTCGTCGTCGGACTGATTGGTCAGGTACTCGTTGTCGGGATCGAGGACGACCTGGTGGGCGCAGCTGACGACGAGCACCGCGGTGCGCAGCACCAGCAGCGGCCAGATGGCGTCGGCCTCGGCGGCGCTCAGGGGTCGGATCGCGTGAAACGCCTTGACGCCGGGCAAGATCGACGTGGGATCGGCGCCGGGATGGCTGAGCACCGAGGACAGGGTGACGGCCAGCTCGGAGACGGCCCAGGTGTCCGACAGGTCGCCGAAGTCGATGATGCCGTCGGGTCCGCCGGCGTCGAGGGAAGCGATCACGTTCGCATCGGTCAGGTCGAGATGCACTGCCTGGCGGGGCAGGTCGTCGCCGAGGCGGGTGATCTCCGACCACGCGGTCGCGGCGGCGGCCGTCAGGCGTTCGCGAGCGGACGGGTCCACGACGTGCCCGACGAGGGCCGTGACGACGTCGTGGCCGTAGCGCAGGTCCCACTGCAGCGCACGATCGAGGCCGGGATGACGAAAGTCCTTGAGCGCGCGGCTGACCCGGCCCGCCAGCTCACCCATGCCGGCGACGACGGCGGGCGCAAGATAGCCCTCGTCGACCAGCGTCCCACCGTCGACGAACTGCAGCAGCCGGACGTGAGCGGTCCCGTCCACCAGATCGGTGACGGTCGTTGCCGCCTCGCCAGCGAGGTTGGGCAGCGGCACCGCGACCCGCAGCGTCGGCTCGGCCGCGGCGATGACCTCGGCGGCGGCGTCCTGCGCGGCGAGTTCGGTCGCGGTGAACGCGGTGTTGGCGATCTTCAGGACGCCGTGCAGTCGGTCGTCGGCGTCGTAGACGAGGAAGTTCTTGTCCTGGTTGCTGCCGAGGGGTTTCACCCGCGCGGTCAGGCCGTAGTGGACGGCCAGGACCCGCTCGGCTGGCTCGTCGCCCACCTGGGGTGCCGGGAGCTCGGGCTGCTCGAGGAAGTTGAAGCCCGCGACGCGGGGTGCGGTGCTCATCGGTTCACGAATTCCACGACGGCGTCGGTGAACGCGTCGTTGTCGTCACCCGCGGCGGTGTGGCCGGCGTCGGAGAGTTCGACGAACTCCGCGCGCGGCACCTTGGCGAGGAAGTCCTGCACGCCCTCGGTGCTCACCACGTCGGACAACTTGCCGCGGATCAACAGGATTGGGATCTGGAGGTCGATCGCGGCCTGCTCGAGGGCGTCCATCCGGACGAACGGATCGTCGGCGGGCTTGGTGAGGAACGCGGGATCCCAATGCCAGTACCACCGGCCGTCGCGGAGCCGCAGGTTCTTCTTCAGCCCCTCCGGGCTGCGTGGCTTGGCGCGGTGGGGCAGGTAGGCGGCGACCGCCTCGGCCGCGTGCTCGAGTGATTCGAATCCGTCGACCCCACTGAACATGAAGTCGCGGATGCGGGCGCTCCCGTCCTTCTCGAACCGCGGGACGACGTCCACGAGGACCAACCTGGTGATGACGTCGGCACCCGCCGCGTGCGCGGCGAGGATCCCCGTGAGGCCGCCCATGCTGGCGCCGATCAGAACCGTCGGGCCGCCGATCTGGTCGACCACCCGCAACGTGTCGGCGCACAGCGAGTCGACGGAGTAGTCGGCCGCGGGCGAACGGTCGCTGTCGCCGTGGCCGCGACTGTCGAGGGCGACGACGCGGAATCCGCAGTCGGCCAGTACTTGGCCGGTGTTCTTCCAGGAGTGCCTGTTCTGACCACCGCCGTGCAGCATCAGGATGGCAGGCCGCCCGTCGACGCCCCCGTTCCACTCGTCGGCGACCAGTGTGAGGTCGTCCGCACCGCGGAACTCCACCGTCGTCAACGCAGCTCTTGCCTCACTCGTGGCCATGCTCGCACGTTACAAGGTGCCGATCGCCGGTCGACGGGGACGGCACGCCCGCGATGAGTTTCGTCGTCGACCCCGGTCAGCATGGGTGTCGGTATCTCAAAGCAGGAGGTCATCACCCGTGCCCACCATCACCCCGTCGCTATGGTTCGACGGCGATCTCGAAGACGCCGCCGAGTTCTACACCTCGGTGTTCCCCAACTCGTCGATCGAGGAATTCAACCGCTACACGGACGCGGGTCCGGGAACGCCCGGGGAGGTCGTCTCGGGCACGTTCGTCCTCGACGGACAGCGCTTCGCCGGCATCAACGGTGGTCCGATGTTCTCATTCAGCGAGGCGGTGTCGTTCCTGGTGCGCTGCAAGGACCAAGACGAGGTCGACTACTACTGGAACCGGCTGCTCGACGGTGGCGTCGAGTCGCAGTGCGGGTGGCTGAAGGACCGCTTCGGGCTGAGCTGGCAGATCGTTCCCGAGCGGCTGTTCGAACTGCTCGGGGACCGCGACCCCGCTCGCGCCGCGGCCGCGACCACGGCGATGCTCGGCATGCGGCGGATCGTCGTCGCGGAATTGGAGGAGGCCGTGCGCGTGGTCTGACCCTTGGTCGCCGGGCCACGGGCGCAGGCCGCCACGTACCTTGAGTGCGACGCGCGGGTCGACGCCGAAGGAGCGCATATGGCACACCAGGAGACGACGGAGCCACGCTGGCTCGACGTTCCTACCCCGGACGTTCACCTCAGGGCCATGACCTGGGGGCCCGACGACGCTCCGATTGCCCTGTGCCTGCACGGCTTTCCCGACACCGCGCACGGTTGGCGCAAGGTCGCACCCCGGCTGGTCGACGCGGGGTGGCGGGTGGTCGCGCCGTTCATGCGCGGGTATGCCCCGTCGTCGACGTCGGTCGACGGGAGCTACCACGTCGGCGCCCTGATGGACGACGCGCTACGCGTCTTGGACGCCGCCGGCCCGACGGGTCGCGACGTCGTTGTCGGACACGACTGGGGGGCGATCGCCGGCGCCGGGCTGGCGGCCATGCCCGACAGCCCATTCGGCAAGGCCGTCATCATGTCCGTGCCGCCCGCGGGTTCCTTTCGACCGCTCGGCCAGGTTCCCGACGCCGGCAAACTGGCCGCCCACCTACCTCGTCAGCTGCTGCGGAGCTGGTACATCATGTACTTCCAATTGCCGCTGCTCCCAGAGCGTTCCGCATCCTGGGTGGTGCCTCGGTTGTGGCGGCGGTGGTCACCGTCGTACGCCGCCGACGAGGACGTAGCGCTGGTTCTCGACGCGATCGGCGCGCAAGACAACTGGCGTGCCGCCCTCGGCTACTACCGCGCAACCATTCGCGGCAGCACACCGCCGCCGCGCTACGCCGAACTGCACGAGCATTGGCTGGCCCCCCTTCGACTGCCGACGCTGTACCTACATGGCGCCGAGGACGGCTGCGCGTCGGCGGACTACACGCGCTGGGTGGAGCCCGCGTTGCCACCGGGCAGCCGGGCCGAGGTCGTCGATGGCGCAGGGCACTTCATGCAGCTGGACCGTCCGGACGACGTGGCCCGCCGCATCGTCGACTTCGTCGGAGTCGTGGGTTAGCGCTTCTTGAGGGACGGGTGGGTGCGGGCCAGGACGGGCAGCAGCAACCGCCGCGGCAGGATCTTGTAGGCCGCGGCGCCAACCCTGTTGAAGGCGCCGGGGACGACGACCGTCTTGCCGGCGGCCAGCCCGTCCACCGCCGCCGCGGCGACGTCGGCCGCGCTGACCCACATCGCCTTCGGCAGCGCCGCCTCGGCATCCGCGTCGGAGATCCCAGCTGCTGCACCGAATTCCGTCTTCACCGGACCGGGGCACAGGGTGGTGGCGACGACGCCGGTGTCGGCGAGCTCCTGGCCGAGGGCCTGGGTGTAGGACAACACGAACGCCTTGGCCGCGCCGTAGGCGGCTTGCCCCGGCAGCGGCCCGAAGGCCCCGACCGACGCGACGTTGAGCACGGCGCCCCTGCCACGGGACACCATGGCGGGCACGAAGCGGCTGCACAGGTCGACCACGGCGGCGACGTCGACCTCGACGAGGTTGAGCTCGGCGACGGGGTCCGAGGTCGCGACCGGACCCGACGTGCTGAGCCCGGCGTTGTTTACCAGTACGTCGACGACCAGGCCGAGCTCGGCGACGCGGCCGGGGAGGGCTGCCCGATCGTCGGCCTTCGACAGGTCGGCGGCCAGCACCTCGGCGCCCGAGCCGAGCGACGCCGCGAGGGCCTGCAGCTTGTCGGCCCGCCGCGCGACGAGCACGACGTGCCTGCCTCGCCGGCAGAATTCCCTGGCGAGCTCCGCGCCGATGCCCGAGGACGCTCCGGTGACGAGCACGGTCCCGCGATCGCTGGCAGCTGGAAGCATGCCCGCAGCCTAGCCTTGGGCGCATGACCACTCGGCTGACGCCGATCGACGCGCAGACGTTCTGGCTGGCGGCCAAGATCCCGAACGACACCTTTCTGCTGTTCGGCTTCGTGGGCGGGCCCGCCGACGTGGCGCGGGCGGTCGACGGACTGCAGGCGCGCGCCCGCGGTTGCCCCGAGTTGTCGGTGCGCGTCGACGACGGCGGGTCGTGGGGCTATCCGCGCTGGGTGCACCGCGACGTGGACCGGTCCCAGTTCGTGGTGCACGACCTCGAGGAGCGCACGTGGACGGCGTGCCTGGCCGCGGTCGGTGCGCTGGTCGACGATCAGTTGGACGCCACCGACACGGCATGGCGGTTGCACGTCTTCGCCGACGTCGACGCGCTGCCCGGGGTGGACGGACCCGGAACCGTGGCGGTGCTGCAGATCTCACACGCCCTCGGTGGTGGCGGGCGGACCTCGGCCCATGCGGCGCTGATGTTCGGCAGAGCCGAGGTCGACCTGCCGACGATCCATCCTCCGTCGGGCGGCCCGATCAGCCTGCCGCTGGCTGGTCTTCGTGCCGCCAGGGCGCACCGCGAGCTGACGGCCGACGTCGACGGCGGAGCGGTGCCCGCCCAGGCCGAGCTGCGCCCGTTGCTGCGCACCAACGACCGGCCGTCGGGGCCGCGGAGCCTACGCACCGTCGTCCGGCGGCGGGCCGAGCTGGCGGATGCCACCGTGACGGTGGCCGCCCTGTCGGCGGTGTCGGCGGCGCTCGCCGCGCGACTGGGGGCGCTCGGCGACGACGCGTCGACCCTCGGTGCCGAGGTGCCGATGACCAAGCCGCCACCGCGGCTGGGCTACAACCACTTTGGCAACGTCGGCGTCGGCCTGTATCCGGACCTGCCCGCGCGGGACCGGCTCGCCCGAATCGCCGACGATCTGGCGGCCCGCCGGTTGCGTGCCGGTCACCGGGCGATGCGGGCCGCCGATCTAGCCTTCGCCGCCACGCCCGCGAGGTTGTTGCGGTGGGGGATGGGCGCATTCGACGCGGACGTCCGCCCCGCGGCGGTGACGGGCAACACCGTGGTGTCCAGCGTGAACTGCGGTGCCGCCGACTTCAGCTTCGGCGGGGCGCCGGTCGCGTTGGTCACCGCCTTCGCCGGTCTGTCACCGATGATGGGCCTGACCCACGTGGTCGGCGGTGTCGGCGACCACGTGACGATCGGCGTGCACGCCGCCGAGTCGGCGCTGGGCGGGCCCGGCGGGGTCGACGAGTACATGGCCTTGCTCGAGGCCGCGCTGTCGGCGACCTAGCCCCGCAGCGCGGCGATGCCGACGTCCAGCGCGGCCTCGAGATAGCCAAGGTCGCCGGTGCTCATCAGCACCAGCACGCCGCCCTGAATGCCCGCCAACAGGGCCGCCGCGGCGCGCGAGGCGTCCACGCCGGCGTCGACCTTGCCCTGGGCCTGCATGGCCCGCACGCCCGCCTCGATCTCCGAGCGCCACTGGTCGATCAGGGTCGACGTGACGGCCTGCGCGCCGGGCGTGCGGCCGATCTCCGACATCACCGTCGACAGGGGGCAGAGCTGTCCCTGCTGGCGGTACCGGTCGACGACGGCGTCGCGCCACCGCTGCCACGCCGCCCACGAGACGAGCTGGCCGAGGTGCGGTTGCTGGTCGCTGAGCACCCGCGCCGCCTCCTGCTCGGCGACGGCCAGCAGCAGTTGGTCCTTGCCGCCGGGAAAGTAGTGGAACAGCTGGCTCTTGGAGGTCGCGGTGTGCGCCATGACGTCTTCGAGCGTCGTGGCCACCGCACCGCGGACCCGGATCTCGGCGGCCGCGCCGTCGACGATCCGCTGCCGCGTCGCGCGGCCCTTCGGGGTGAGTGTCGGAACCGAATTTGGACTCACGGGTCCAAATCTTACGGCACGCGCCGCGGGAAAGTGGCCCAACGCATCTAGAACACGTTCTAGTCTGGCCGGCATGGGATTTCTCAAGCCCGACCTACCGGTGGTCGACTTCGCCGAATGGAGCAGGGGCACCCGCGCGGAGCGGATCCGACCGCTGGCCCGGCACTGGGCCGAGGTGGGGTTCGGCACGCCCGTGGTGCTGCACCTGTTCTACGTCGTCAAGATCCTGCTGTACGTCCTGGTCGGGGCACTGTTCGCCGTCGCGACCTCGGGAATCACCGGGCTGACCAACGTGGCGTCGTGGTACGACGAGCCGATCGTGTTCCAGAAGGTCGTGCTCTTCACCATGCTGTTCGAGGTGGTCGGGCTCGGGTGTGGCTTCGGCCCGCTGAACAACCGGTTCTTCCCGCCGATGGGGTCGATCCTCTACTGGCTGCGGCCGGGGACGATCCGGCTGCCACCGTGGCCGACACGCGTCCCGTTGACTCGCGGCACGGCCCGCACCCCGCTGGACGCCCTGCTCTACGGCGCGCTGCTGGTGGTGCTCGTCGTCGCCCTCTTCTCAGACGGCACCGGGCCCGTCCCCGCCCTCGACACCACCGTCGGGGTGCTGCCGACGTGGCAGATCTGGACGATCCTGGGCCTGCTGGCCGTCGCCGGCCTGCGCGACAAGGTGATCTTCCTGGCCGCCCGCGGCGAGGTGTACGCGTCGTTCACCGTGGCATTCCTCTTCGGCGGGGTCGACATGATCATCGCCGCGAAGCTGGTGTGCCTGGTGATCTGGGTCGGAGCGGCGACCTCCAAGCTCAACAAGCACTTCCCGTTCGTCATCTCGACGATGATGTCCAACAGCCCCCTGGTGCGCACCAAGTCGTTCAAGCGGGCGTTCTTCGAGCGATTCCCCGACGATCTACGGCCGGGACGGATCTCGCGGATCGTGGCGCACTTCAGCACCGTGGTCGAGGGTGTGGTGCCGCTGGTGTTGTTCTTCACCCACGGTGGCTGGCCGACCGCGATCGCGGCCTTCGTGATGCTCGTCTTCCACTTCGGGATCCTGTCGGCGATCCCGATGGGCGTGCCGCTGGAGTGGAACGTCTTCATGATGTTCAGCGTGCTGGCGCTGTTCGTCGGACATGCGGAGATCGGCCTCGGCGATCTGACGAGTCCGCTGCCGCTCGTCCTGTTCGCCGTGCTGGCGGGCACCGTCGCGACGGGAAACCTGTTCCCGCGCAAGGTGTCCTTCCTGCCCGGCATGCGGTACTACGCCGGGAACTGGGACACCACCCAGTGGTGCATGAAGCCCTCGGCGGAGGAGAAGATCCGAGCCGGGCTGGTCGCGATTGCGAGCATGCCGCAGTCGCAGGTGGAACGCATCTACGGCAGTCCCGAGCAGGCGCTGGTGATGCTGCACTCCGGCTACGCGTTCCGGGCGATGAACACCCACGGCCGGGCACTGTTCACCCTGGTGCACCGCGCGATGGCCGACGGCGACGAGGCCGACTACGTGGTCACCGAGGGGGAGCGGTTGTGCAGCACCGCGATCGGCTGGAACTTCGGCGACGGGCACATGCACAACGAGCAGTTGATCGCCGCGATGCAGGAACGGTGCGGCTTCGAGCCGGGCGAGGTGCGGGTGGTGCTGCTCGACGCCCAACCCATCCACCGGCAGCGGCAGGAATACCGACTCGTCGACGCGGCCACCGGTGAGTTCGAACGGGGCTACGTCTCGGTGGCCGACATGGTCACGCGTCAGCCGTGGGCCGACGACGTGCCGGTGCACGTGACGTGGTCGGCCGACGCCACTACTGCATGACGTCGCGGACCTTGACGTCCTCGAGCCCCTCCAGCAGCAAGTCGCGCGACACGTCGAGGTGCTTGCGCCAGTGCGTCTCCGCGCCGGCGCCGTCACCGGCGCGCAGCAGCGTCATCAGCCGCCGGTAGGACCGCATCAGCTTGTCGTAGTCGGCCTTGGACACCTCGCGGAACTGCTTGATGGCGAATGCCGTGTGGCGCACCGTGATCTCGTGCAGCATGCCGGCGATGATCGTCAGCGTGGCGTTGCCGGACAGCTCCACCATCCGACGGTGGAACTCGCCTGTGGCCTCGGCCAGCCGCCCCGACTGCCAGCCCGCGGGAATGTCGTCGGCGAGCATCGCGTCGAGTTCGTCGAGCGCCACCGCGGACGCGGCGTCGGCCAGCAGGCGCACGGCAAGGGGTTCGATGCCCGAGCGGGCGACGAGCACGTCGGCGATGGTGGCGCCCGACAGCTCGAGGAGCAGACCTGCCGGACGGGCGACGATCTCCGGGCCCGGCACGCGGACCCGCGCACCGGTGCGCGAACCGCGCCGCACCTCGACCAGTCGTTCGGACTCGAGCACCCGCACCGCTTCGCGCAGCGTCGGCCGGCTGACGCCGAAGTGCGTCATCAGCTCGGCTTCGTTGGGCAGGAAGTCACCTTCGGTGAGCTGGCCGTCGACCACCATGCGACGCAGGGTCCCGGCGACCAGTTCTGCGGTCTTGGGGGAGCGGATGGTGGTGCCGCCGCGCTGCGCGACGGCATTCGGCCCCATCATGGGTGCCAAAGGCGTGGTGCGAGCCAACGTGGTCTCCGTGCTGTAGCCGGCCGGTTGTTCAACTCAGTAAACCATGTGCGGGCAAGCCCAGCCCGGTCGTCGCCGTGGTCGTCTACCAACCAGTAGGTTGACCTAGTAAACCTACTCATCTACCTTCGAAGTCATCGCAACATCACGCGAACTGTCCGATCGCACCACGTCAAAGGAGATGTCCATGGCCGAAGCCGTCATCGTAGAAGCGGTCCGCTCACCAGTCGGCAAGCGCAACGGCGGGTTGTCGGGCGTGCACCCCGGCGAGCTGTCGGCGCAGGTGCTCAACGGGCTCGTCGAACGCGCCGGGGTGGACCCGGCGCTCGTCGACGACGTCATCTGGGGCTGCGTCATGCAGGCGGGCGAGCAGGCACTCGACATCGCTCGGACCGCCGTGCTCGCGGCCGGCTGGCCCGAGAGCGTTCCCGGCGTGACCGTGGACCGGCAGTGCGGCTCCAGCCAGCAGTCGGTGCACTTCGCCGCCGCGGGCGTCGTGGCAGGGCACTACGACATCGTCGTCGCCGGTGGCGTTGAGTCGATGTCGCGCACCCCCATGGGCTCCTCGCTGGCCAACGGTGGCCACCCGTACCCCGAGGCGTTCCGCGCCCGCTACACGCAGACCCCCAACCAGGGCGTCGGTGCCGAGATGATCGCCGAGCAGTGGGGCTTCGACCGGACGGCACTCGACCAGTTCTCCCTCGGATCGCACGAAAAGGCGGCCGCTGCGCAGGATTCCGGTGCCTTCGACGACCAGATCGTCGCGATCAAGGACCAGGATGGAAATCCCGTGCTCAAGGACGAGGGCATCCGTCGCGGCGGCACCATCGAGAAGATGGCGGGAATCAAGCCCGCGTTCAAGGAGGACGGAGTCATCCACGCGGGCAACGCCTCTCAGATCTCCGACGGCTCGGCGGCGTTGCTGTTCATGTCGGCCGAGAAGGCCAAGGAGCTGGGCCTCAAGCCACTGGCCAAAGTGCACACCGCCGTGCTGGCGGGCGCCGATCCGGTGATCATGCTGACCGCGCCGATTCCCGCCACGCAGAAGGCGCTCAAGCGCTCGGGCCTCTCGGTCGACCAGATCGGCGTGTTCGAGGTCAACGAGGCCTTCGCGCCGGTGCCGCTGGCCTGGCTCAAGGACATCGGCGCCGACGAGAAGAACCTCAACCCCAACGGCGGAGCCATCGCGCTGGGCCACCCGCTGGGCGGCTCGGGCGCGAGGATCATGACGACGATGCTTCATCACATGCGGGACAAGGGAATCCAGTACGGCCTGCAGACCATGTGTGAAGGCGGCGGTCAGGCCAACGCCACGATCCTCGAACTGCTGTGAGCGAGACCCAGGCCGTTCTCACCGAACGGCGGGGCAACGTCCTGCTGGTCATGCTGAACCGGCCCGAGGCGCGCAACGCCGTCAACGCCGCCGTCAGCATCGGGGTGGGCGACGCCTTGCACGAGGCGCAGCACGACCCGGAGATCCGCGCGGTAGTCGTCACCGGTGCCGGCCAATCATTCTGTGCCGGAGCCGATCTCAAGGCCATCTCGCGACGCGAGGGCATCTACCACCCCGACCGCGCGGAGTGGGGGTTCGCCGGATACGTGCAACACGTCATCGACAAGCCGACCATCGCCGCGGTCAACGGCACGGCCCTGGGCGGCGGCACCGAACTGGCACTGGCCAGCGACCTCATCGTCGCCGAGGAGAGCGCCAAGTTCGGTCTGCCCGAGGTCAAGCGAGGGCTGATCGCGGCCGCGGGCGGAGTGTTCCGCATCGTCGAGCACCTGCCGCGCAAGGTCGCGATGGAGCTGCTCTTCACCGGTGAGCCGATGACGTCGGCCGACGCGCTCAAGTGGGGTCTGGTCAACCGGGTCGTGCCCGACGGCACCGTCGTCGACGCCGCTCTGGCCCTGGCCGAGCGGATCACCGTCAACGCGCCGCTGGCGGTGTGGGCCAGCAAGCGCGTCGCCGCCGGCATCGACGACGGCGTCATCGCCGCCGAGGAGGCCGGATGGAGCAGGACCATGCGCGAGATGGGCACGGTGCTGCGTTCGCAGGACGCCAAGGAAGGACCACTGGCCTTCGCCGAGAAGCGCCAGCCCGTATGGCAAGCCAAGTAGGAGAAACACGATGAAGCGATTGATATTCGACGAAGAGCACGAGCAGCTGCGAGCGACCGCGCGCCAGTTCCTGGAGAAGGAATGCGCGCCGTACGCCGAGAAGTGGGACGCCGAGCGCATCGTCGACCGCGACGCCTACGTCGCCGCGGGCAAGTACGGGCTGATCGGATTCAACCTGCCCGAGAAGTTCGGTGGCGGCGGCGTCGACGACTTCCGGTTCAACGCCGTCATCGTCGAGGAGTTCACCCGCTACGGCCTGCCGTCACCCGGCCTGAGTCTGCAGAACGACATCGTCGGGCCGTACTTCGCCAACCTCGCGAACTCCGAGCAGCAGGCGCGGTGGCTGCCGGGCTACATCACCGGCGAACTCATCGGTGCGGTCGCCATGACCGAACCGGGCGCGGGCAGCGACCTCGCGGGCATCAAGACCACGGCGGTGCGCGACGGCGACGACTGGATCCTCAACGGCGCCAAGACCTTCATCTCCGCGGGCATCAACTCCGACCTGGTGGTCGTCGTGGCACGGACCGATCCCGACGCCGGCCACAAGGGGTTCTCGCTGCTGGTCGTCGAACGCGGCATGGAGGGCTTCACCCGCGGCCGCAAGCTCGACAAGATGGGTCAGCACTTCGCCGACACGGCCGAGCTGAACTTCGAGAACGTCCGGGTGCCCGGGGCCAACCTGCTGGGGGAGGAGGGCAAGGGTTTCTACCACCTGATGACCAACCTGCCGTCCGAGCGGCTGTCGATCGCGATCGCCGCGGTCGCCGGGGCCCGCTCGACGTTCGACGACACGCTGACCTACGTCAAGGACCGCAAGGCATTTGGTCAGCCGATCGGCAGCTTCCAGCACAACAAGTTCCTCATGGCCGAGATGGACACCGAACTGGAGATCGCCGAGGCGTACGTCGACCGGTGCCTGCAGGCCATCGTCGACGGCGAGCTGACGGCGGTCGAGGCGTCCAAGGCGAAGTGGTGGTGCACCGAGCTGGGCAAGCGCGTCGTCGACCACTGCGTGCAACTGCACGGCGGCTACGGCTACATGAACGAGTACAAGGTGGCGCGCGACTACGTCGACGTGCGCATCCAGACGATCTACGGCGGGACCACCGAGATCATGAAGGAGATCATCGGCAAGAATCTCGGCCTCTAGAGACGACGTCGGCGCGTGTGCGGTTCACTCGGTGAACGGCACACGCGCCGAGTCGTGTGGAGCTTGGACTAGCCGGCGGCCGGTTCGGCAGGCTCGGCCGACGTCGTCGTGCTGGTCGGCGTGAGCGGCTTGCCCGTGCCACCGAAGGAGGTGGTGGGGGTGATCGGCGCGGGTGGCGAGTTCGGGTCCAGGACCGTGTCGAGGATGTAGATCCGCGCGTTGGCGGCCTGGATGCCACCGCAGATGACCTTGGCGGTGTCGTTGACCTTGATGTCGCCGTCCTTGCCGGTGACCTTGACCTCGGCGCCCTCCTGAGTGGGTCGCTGGCCGGCCACGTCGCCGGGGCCGAGCAGGCCGAGGAAGACGTGGTAGTAGTCCAGCTTGCTCAGCGCGGTCGGGTCGGCCTTGATGGCCTCGAGCGCGGCGGGGTCGAGCTTGGCGAACGCGTCGTTGTTCGGCGCGAACACCACGTACGGGCCGTTCTCGAGCACGGGCACGACGTTGACGGCGGGGTTCAGGCCGCCGTTGATCGCGGAGGTGAAGGTGCTCAGCGACGGGATCTTGGCGAGCACCTGACCGACCGGCAGGGTGGCCAGGGTCTCCTTGGTGGCACCGCTGGGCGCCAGCTCGGCGCGCACCGGATCGCAGTTGCCCTGCCAGTCCGGCAGCGGCTTGGCGTCGGCCGTCGCCGTGGGCGACGGATCGGCCTGGGCGGTGATGGCCAACGGCAACGACACGGCGATCGCGGCGATTGCGGCGGACATTCCAATGGCTCGACTGGTGCGAGTCTTCACTTTTTCGGCTCCTCAACGTGTTTGATCGCGACGCCTAGAGCCCGACTCTCGTGGCGACGCCAACCGAAGCGTAAGGGCTCAGATCACGAATCGGCAAAGCCAGCCTCGGGCGTCACCGGCTCCGGAGGGGCGCTGAGCAGCGGTTTCCGTATGCTGAGGCAAAGTAGCGCAGCCACGGCACACAGCCCGGATGCGAGGTAGAAGGCGAGGTCGTAATCGCCTTCGAGGTCGCGCAGCCACCCCGCGCCGGCGGCGGCGACCGCGGCTCCCACTTGGTGTGAGGCGAACACCCAGCCGAACACCACCGGTGTGCGCTCGCCGAAGTAGCGGCGGCACAGCACGATGGTCGGCGGCACCGTCGCGACCCAGTCCAATCCGTAGAAGATGACGAACACCCAGGTGCTCGGCTCGGCGTGCGGTGACAGCAGCGACGGCAGGAGCAGCAGCGAGACGCCCCGGCCCAGGTAGTAGACGACGAGCAGCACCCGCGGATCCACCCGGTCGGTCAACCAGCCCGAGAAGATCGTGCCCACCACGTCGAGGACGCCGATCGTGGCGAGCAGGCCGGCGGCGACCGTGCTCGGCATCCCGTGGTCGTTGGCCGCGGGGATGAAGTGCGTGCCGATGAGCCCGTTGGTGGTCATGCCGCAGATGGCGAAGCTGCCGGCGAGCAACCAGAACGCGGGCACCCGGACTCCGATCCGCAGGCCGTCGAACGCCGTGCGGAAGCTCCCGGCCGGCACCGCGGCGGGCGAGGCGGCGGTGCCCCCGTATGCCAACAGTCCGACGTCGCGCGGATGGTTCCTCATGAACACCAGCACCAGCGGCACGACGCTCAGCGCCGCCGCCGCCACGATGAGCGACGCCCATCGCCAACCGTGCCGGGTGGTGACCTCCGCGACGACCGGCAGGAAGATCAACTGGCCGGTGGCGCTGGCGGCGGTCAGGACGCCGGTGACCAGACCCCGGCGACGCTCGAACCAGCGCGTGGCAATGGTCGCCACGAAGCCCATCGAGATCGACCCGGTCCCGACGCCGACCAGGACGCCCCACAGCAGCACCAGCTGCCAACTGGTCGTCATCGTCACCGACAGCGCCGACCCCGCGGAGACCAGCAGAAGGGCCACCGTCAGGACCGGACGCACCCCGAAGCGGTCCATCAGGGCGGCCGCGAAGGGAGCGGTGAGCCCGAACAAGGTCATGTTGACCGACATCGCCAACCCGACCGTGCCGTGCGACCAGCCGAACTCGTGGTGCAGCGGGTTCATCATCACGCCGGGCACCGAGCGGAAGCCGGCCGCGCCGAGGATGGCGACGAAGCTGACCGCGGCGACCACCCAGGCCCAGTGCAGGCGGGCGCGACGCTCGACGGCGGGTTTGGCGATTGTCACCAGCACACCATGGCGTCTCGCGAGCCGGTGCACCAGTGGCATGAATGACACGATCCGTCAAAGTCGTGCCAAACTGGACGGATGCACCGCGTGGCCGTCCTGCTGCTCCCGCCCGTCGTGGGATTCGACGCGACGATCGCCCCACTGCTGTTCGGCGAGGCCGCCGACGACGACGGCCGACCGCTCTACGACGTCGTGGTGTGCGGCCTCGACACCGAACCGGTGGCCACGACCAACGGATACGGCATGGTTCCTGCCGCTGGCCCGGAGGCGCTGGCGACCGCCGACACCGTCGTCGTCCCCGGCACCCGGTTCCCCTCCGTGCGCGACGACGGCGTGCTGACCCCGGCCGCGCGGGCTGCCGTCGACTCGATCCGACCGGGGACCCGCGTGGTGTCCATCTGCACCGGCGCCTTCGTACTCGCCGCGGCGGGCCGTCTCGACGGTCGTCGCGCCACGACGCACTGGAAGTTCGCGCCCGACCTGCGCGCCCGCTACCCCAAGGTCGACGTGGACGAGAACGTGCTGTTCGTCGACGACGGCGACGTGCTGACCTCCGCAGGCCTGGCCGCGGGAATCGACCTGTGCCTGCACGTCATCCGCTCCGACCACGGCGCTCAGGTCGCCAACGCGGTCGCCAGGCACTGCGTGGTGCCACCGTGGCGGGAAGGGGGCCAGGCGCAGTTCGTCGACCGTCACCTCCCCGTTGCCGACGACGCGTCCACGGCGGCCACCCGGGCGTGGGCGTCGGAGCACCTCGACCAGGACCTGACCGTCGAACGCCTGGCCAAGCACGCCCACATGAGCCCGCGCACCTTCAACCGCCGCTTTCGCGACGAGACGGGGCAGGCGCCGGGCGCGTGGATTCGCCACCGCCGGGTCGACCGGGCCCGCGAACTCCTCGAGTCCGGCGACCTCTCGATAGACGAGGTGGCACGCCTGGCGGGCCTGGGAACCGGCGGCAACCTTCGCCATCAATTGCGACGCGGGCTCGGAATGTCGCCGTCGAGCTACCGCAAGGTCTTTCAGGGCGCGTGAATCTCCACGGCTAGGATTTCGCCCATGCCAGAGCCGCTGATCCTGTCCGTCAACGGCCGTGCGCCGCAACTGCACCCGGAATCGTGGGTGGCGCCCAACGCCACCGTCATCGGTCCGGTGACGGTCGGCGCTAAGGCCAGCGTCTGGTACGGCGCCGTCCTGCGTGCGGAGTTCGAGCCCATCGACATCGGCGACGGCGCCAACCTGCAGGACAACGTGACGGTTCACGTCGACCCCGGCTTTCCGGCCAGCATCGGGGCCGGCGTCAGCGTTGGCCACAACGCCGTTCTGCACGGCTGCACGATCGAGGACGGCTGCCTGATCGGAATGGGCGCGGTCGTGCTGAACGGAGCCCGGATCGGCGCCGGCTCCCTGGTGGCCGCCGGCGCAGTGGTCGGCCAGGGCGTCGTCATCCCCCCGGGTTCGTTGGTCGCCGGCGTGCCGGGCAAGGTCAAGCGCGAACTCAGCGCCGACGAAGTCGGCAACAACCGCCTCAACGCGCAGGTCTACGAGCATTTGAGTGACGTCCACCGCACTGCGGTGGAATAGCTTTCGCGCGGGTACCTACCTACGGTGAAACCCATGCGCACACTCGTCACCGGGGCGACCGGCTACGTCGGCTCGCGGCTGGTCGCCGCCCTGCTCGGGGAGGGCCACGAGGTGGTCGTGGCCAGCCGCAACCCCGAGCGTCTCGGTGACTTCGGCTGGATCGACGACGTGACACCGGTCATGCTCGACGCCGCCGACCCGGAATCGGCGAGCAGTGCCTTCGGGGTGTCCGGACCCGTCGACGTCGTGTACTACCTGGTGCACGGCATCGGGCAACCCGGCTACCGCGACGCCGACAACGCCGCCGCCGCCAACGTGGCGCACGCCGCGAAGGACGCAGGCGTGAAGCGCATCGTCTACCTGGGCGGGTTCGTGCCCGAGGGCGACGAGCTCTCGGAGCACCTCACCAGCCGTGCGGAGGTCGCCGAGGCGCTGACCGTCGACGGGGGACCGGAGGTGGTGTGGCTGGGTGCCGCGATCATCATCGGTGCGGGGTCGACGTCGTTCGAGATGCTGCGCGCCGTGGGCGACCGGTTCCTCTTGATCCCCATGCCGCCCTGGGCGAACAACCCGCTGGACCCCATCTCGATCAGCGACGTCATCTACTACCTGATCGCGGCGGCGGACTCCGAGCGGGTGCCGCCTGGGTCCTACGACATCCGCGGACCCGAGACCACTACCTACGGAGACCTGCTGCTCACCTACGCCCAGGTGTCCGGGTTGTGGCGCAGCGGGGTGCCCGTGCCCGACGTCAACATGGACTTGGTGTCGCAGGTGGCCGCGTTGTTCGTCCCGGTGCCGCACGCGTTGGCCGCGGATCTCGTTCAGTCCCTCGACTATCCGATGACGGCGTCCAACGACGGGTTGACCGGGTTGGTACCCGATCCGCCGGGCGGCCAGGTCGGCATCGAAGACGCGATCCGGTTGTCCCTGTCGGGCCACCGGCGACGGCCCGTCGACCAACTGGCCGACCCGCACCACCTCGCCGACACCGATCCCGACTGGGCGGGCGGCGACGTCACCCGAATCCGCAGCCTCGCGTCGATGGTCACCCCGTCGGTCGCACACCCCGCACTCGGCCTGCTCTGCGCCATGCCCGGACCCGTCGCCGGCTGGGTGCGAACCGGCCTGGACACCGTGATTGGACTCGCCCCGAAGGGATTGTCGTGATCGGATTCTTCTCCGACATCGGTGCGATCGCGGCCACCCCGGCCGCGCCCCACGACGAGTCGCCGACCCTGGTCCGACGGCGGCGCGTCGTCGTGGTCGTCGTGCTGATCATCGGCGCGTCGCTGCTCGGAACCTCGCTGCGCACCACGCCGGGCGAGACCGTGTTCTACGTGCTGACGCTGGCCCTGGCCGCGGTGTGGGCCGTCGGTGCCCGGCTGTCCGGACCACTGCACCTCGGCTGCGTGACGTTCCGCGGCAAGCTCAGGCGCCCGGTCTTCACCGGTGCGGGCGTCGGCATAGCGCTCGGCCTGGTGTTCATCGTCGGCGGGTTGGTGTGCCGCGAGATCGGCCCGGTGCGCGACTACATCGTCGCGGTGCTGGACTACGCCAACTACGGCTCGTTGTGGCTGGTGGTGCTGATCACCGTCATCAACGGTGTCGCCGAGGAGATGTTCTTCCGCGGCGCGCTCTACAGCTCGCTCGGCCGCTTTCACCCCGAGATCGTCTCGACGATCGTCTACGCCGTGGCGGTGTCGGCGGCGGGAAATCCCATGCTGGGATTCGCCGGCATCATCCTGGGCGCGGTGTGCGCCTACGAACGCCGAATCACCGGCGGAGTGCTCGCACCCATGCTGACCCACTTCTTCTGGGGCCTGGTCATGGTGCTCGCGCTACCGCCGATGTTCGGCGTGTAGCCCCGCTATCGGAGCGGGTTGGCGATCTCGTCGCGGGGCATCCCCGCCGCCACCATCGCAATGGCGGCCAGGACGACCGGCACTACCCCGGCTGCGGTGAAGATCGTCTCCGTCGACACCACCTTCGACAGCGGGCCCGCGACGGCGAACGACACGGGCATGAACGCCAGCGACACGAAGAAGTCCAGGCTCGAGACGCGGCCCAGCATCTCCCGGGGCACCCGCCGCTGCAGCAGCGTCCCCCAGATCACGCTGCCCGCACCGTCGGTGACGCCGACGACGAACGTCGCCGCGGCCATCAACGGGAACGACGACGTCGCGCCGACGATCACCAGCGGCAGCGAGCCGCCGCCCCACATCACCATCATCACCGTCAGGTAGCGGCGCGGCAGCCGGCCCGACGACACCGCCAACGCACCGATCGCGCTGCCAACCCCGAAGGCCGCCAGGACGAAGCCGTACATCCGCGGGCCGTCGTCGAATCGGCGCTGCGCGATGAAGGGCAACAGCACCTCGATCGGGCCGAGAACCACCAGCACGAACACGCACGCGAACAGCAGCGTCCACAGCAGCCACGGCGTGTGCACCATGAAGCGAACTCCGTCGCGCATGTCGCGCAGGACGTGGGTCTTCTCCCGTCGAACCGCCGGGGTCTTCGCCGGTCGGGTGGCGACGAGCAGCACCAGGCCGACCGCGAACAGGGCGGCCACCGTGAACGCGCCGAGAGCGGGGAACGTCACGCCGACCAGGACGCCCGCGACCGCGGGGCCGACGGCTCGCTGGAACACCGGGCGCACCACGCCCTCCACGCCGTTGGCGGCCAGCAGCTGGTCGGCGGGCAGGATCCGCGGCAGCATGGCGCTGTAGGCGGGGAAGAAGAACGCCGCGGCGATGCCCAGCATGCCGGCTCCGACGGCCAGATGCCAGATGCGAAGCACGCCAAGCGAACTCAGCGCCGCCACCGTCAGCACCACGGTGACGTTGACCGTCTCGACGGCGATGATGATGGCGCGTTGGTTGATCCGGTCGGCAGCGATCCCGCCGATCAGGACGAATGCGACCAGGCCGGTGCCAAGGCACGTGGCCACCAGGGACAGCGACGTGGGGTCGTCGTCCAGGGCGATCACCTGCATGGCCATCACCACGGCCCACATGCCCTCGGCGAAGATCGAGATGGACAGCGCGCCGATCAGCAGGCGGTATTCGCGGAACCGAAATGGTGCGAGCACGCGCCAGCCGCCGGTGACCGGTTGGTCGAGGTCGTAATGCGTACTCACTCAATGATGGTGGCCGATCACCACCCGCCGAGTCGAACGATTATCGGCGCCTATCCGCAGCGGCCGTCAGTCGTCGGTGAAGGTCGCCGGCCGTCGCTGCTGAAATGCCTTGGTGCCCTCGCGGAAGTCACGAGACGACAGCAGCGCCAACTGTCCCTCGGTCTCTCGGTCGAGCGCACCCTCGAGCTCGGTCAGCGTGGCGGCGTTGACGGCGGCCTTGGTCTTGCGCAGTGCCATCGCGGGGCCGGACTTCAGCGTCTCGATCACCGCGTTCACCTCGGCCTCCAGGTCGTCGGCCGCGTGCACCGAGCTCACCAGCCCCGCGGTGAACGCGTCTGCGGCGGAGAGGCGTTCGGCCAGCAGCGCCATCCGCATCGCCCGGGCCCGTCCGATCGAGGCCGCCACCAACGCCGAGGCGCCACCGTCGGGCATGAGCCCAATCTTGGTGAACGCCAACAGGAAGTAGGCCTTCTCCGACGCGAGGACCACGTCGGCCGCAACCGCCAGCGACACCCCCACCCCGGCTGCCGGGCCCTGCACGACGGACACCACCGGCTTGGGCAGGGCGACGATGGCGCGCACGGCGCGGTTGGCCGCCGATAGCGTGTCACCGAACGGATCGTCGGAACCGGCGGTGGCGCCGTCGTCGGGGCCGATGCCGGCGCCGGAACTGAACCCCCGGCCCGCTCCGCCGAGGCGGACGACGCGCACGGCCGGGTCGGTGGCGGCGCGCTCCATCGTGTCGGCGATGGTCTCGAGCATGGCGGCCGTCAGCGAGTTGAGGCTGTCGGGCCGGTTCAGTGTCACCACGAGGACCCCGTCGTGCAGTGCCACGGTGAGATCGTCGATGCCGGTGTAGGACTCGGTATTGGTCATGCCCGCCTCTGGTTGGGCGAGCGCGAGGCCCGCGATCGGTCGACTTGGTTATACAAGTAAGCTATGTCGCGGTCAACTGGGTCGAACTGCTGGAGGGTGTCAACGATGACTGGACCATTGCACGGATTGAGGGTCGTCGAGCTTGCGGGCATCGGCCCGGGACCGCACGCGGCGATGATCCTCGGCGATCTCGGCGCCGACGTGGTGCGCGTCGAGCGGCCCGGCAAGGGTGGCGGCGTGCCCGTCGGCGGCCGCGATTCGATGCTGCGCAACCGGCGTTCGGTGGCGGCCGATCTGAAGAGCGACGAGGGCCGTGAACTGGTGCTGCGGTTGATCGCGAAGGCCGACGTGCTGATCGAGGGTTACCGGCCTGGGGTGACCGAACGCCTCGGCCTCGGTCCGGAGGACTGCGCCAGGGTCAACGAGCGACTGATCTACGGCCGCATGACCGGGTGGGGTCAGACCGGTCCGCGCGCGCAGCAGGCCGGCCACGACATCAACTACATCTCGCTCAACGGCGTGTTGCACGCGATCGGCCGCAAGGGCGAGCGGCCCGTGCCGCCGCTGAACCTCGCCGGGGACTTCGGCGGTGGGTCGATGTTCCTGATCGTCGGCATCCTCTCGGCGCTGTGGGAGCGGCAGACCTCCGGCAAGGGGCAGGTCGTGGACGCCGCCATGGTGGACGGCTCCAGCGTGCTGTCGCAGATGATGTGGAGCTTCCGCGCCGGCGGCATGTGGAGCGACGAGCGCGGCGTCAACATGCTCGACACGGGTGCCCCCTTCTACGACACCTACGAAACCGCCGACGGCAAGTACGTCGCCGTCGGGGCGATCGAGCCGCAGTTCTACGCGCAGCTGCTCGACGGGCTCGGGCTGGCGGAGGCCGACCTGCCGGGCCAGCACGACGCGTCGCGCGCCGACGAACTGCGGGCCGCGTTCGCCACGGCGTTCCGCGAGCACGATCGGGATCACTGGGCCTCGGTGTTCAACGGCACGGACGCCTGCGTCACCCCCGTCCTGAGCTTCGGCGAGGTGGAGAGCGAGCCGCACATCACCGAACGCGGCACCTTCTTTCGCGACGGCGCCAACCTCGAGCCTGCGCCGGCCCCGCGCTTCTCGCGCAGCGTGCCTCCCACCCCGACGCCGCCCGGCGAGAAGGGTGCCGACACCGAGGCCGTCTTGCGCGACTGGGTATAGTCCCAACCAACCAGTGGGTTGGATCAACGAAGGGAACCGATCAGTGCAGATCAAGGACTCGGTAGCGGTCGTCACGGGAGGTGCGTCGGGCCTGGGCCTGGCGACCGTCAAGCGACTGCTGGACGCCGGCGGCAGTGTCGTGGTCATCGACCTCAAGGGCGAGGAGGTGGTCGCCGAGCTCGGTGAACGCGCCAAGTTCGTCACCGCGAACGTCACCGACGAGGAGGCCGTCGCCAAGGCGCTCGACGTCGCCGAGTCGATGGGCCCGTTGCGCATCAACGTCAACTGCGCCGGCATCGGCAACGCGGTCAAGACGGTGAGCAAGAACGGCCCGTTCCCGCTCGACGGGTTCCGCAAGGTCGTCGAGGTCAACCTGATCGGCACGTTCAACGTGATCCGGCTGGCCGCCGAGCGGATCGCCAAGACCGAACCCCTGGGCGAGGAGCGCGGCGTCATCGTCAACACCGCGTCGGTTGCGGCCTTCGACGGGCAGATCGGCCAAGCGGCGTACTCGGCGTCCAAGGGCGGTGTCGTCGGGATGACCCTGCCGATCGCCCGCGACCTGTCCCGCGAGCTGATCCGCGTCTGCACGATCGCGCCCGGTCTGTTCAAGACCCCACTGCTCGGCTCGCTGCCCGAGGAGGCGCAGCGCTCGCTGGGCGCTCAGGTGCCGCATCCGGCCCGACTCGGCGACCCCGACGAGTACGGCGCGCTCGCACAGCACATCGTGGAGAACCCGATGCTCAACGGCGAGGTGATCCGCTTGGACGGGGCCATCCGGATGGCTCCCCGATGAGCGCTTGCGCGAAGAGAATCGAGCCGAGGTAGCGCCATGACGATCACGACGAAGTTCACCGAGGTCTTCGGTGTCGAGCATCCGATCGCCCAGGGCGGCATGCAGTGGGTCGGCCGCGCCGAACTCGTTGCCGCCGTGGCCAATGCCGGCGGCCTGGGCTTCATCACCGCGCTGACGCAGCCCACCCCCGCGGACCTGGCGCGCGAGATCGCCAAGACCCGTGAGCTGACCGACAAGCCGTTCGGGGTGAACCTGACGATCCTGCCGTCGATCAACCCGCCGCCGTATGACGAGTACCGCCAGGTGATCGTCGACGAGGGCGTCAAGGTCGTCGAGACCGCCGGGTCCAACCCGGCGCCGCACCTGCCGATGTTCCACGACCACGGCATCAAGGTGCTGCACAAGTGCACCTCCGTGCGGCACGCGGTGAAGGCTCAGGGGCTCGGCGTGGACGGCATCAGCATCGACGGCTTCGAGTGCGCCGGCCATCCGGGTGAGGACGACGTCCCCGGGTTGGTGCTCATCCCGGCGGCGGCCAAGCAGATCGAGATCCCGATGATCGCCTCGGGCGGCTTCGGCGACGCGCGTGGTCTGGTGGCGGCGCTGGCGCTGGGTGCCGACGGCGTCAACATGGGTACGCGGTTCATGTGCACCGTCGAGTCGTGCATCCACCAGAACGTCAAGGACGCCATCGTCGCCGGCGACGAGCGGGGCACCGAGTTGATCTTCCGGACGCTGCACAACACCGCCCGCGTCGCGAGCAACGTGGTGTCGCGGGAGGTGGTGGAGATCCTCAAGGGCGGCGGTCAATTCGACGACGTCAAGGATCTGGTGGCCGGCGTTCGTGGTCGCAAGGTGTTCGACGACGGCGATCTGGACGCGGGCATCTGGACCGTCGGCACCGTGATGGGCCTGATCGACGACATCCCGACCTGCGACGAGCTGATCTCGCGCATCGTGGCCGAGGCCGAGCAGATCATCACCGCACGACTGGGCGGCATGGTGTCCGCCCCAGTCGCGGCGACGGTCTGACCCCTAGACGCACGAGAGCCGCCGACCAGTGGTCGGCGGCTCTTCGTGTATCGGTCTGGCGGGTGCCGTCTCAGACGGCTTCGGCGAGGTCCGGAAACTGCTCTGCAGTGTCTCCCTCGACGAGGAAGTCCCCGTGGTAGAGGGCCTCGAAATCAACCTTGATGACGTTGGCATTGCTCTCGTCGATCCACATGTACTGAACTGTAACCACGGGCATTGAGGGAACTCTGAGCCTGGATTCTGAATATGGTGGCAATTGTTACCGGTAAGTAGGTTCGACCGCTGCGCCGCCCGGCCGAGAACGCAAGAAGCCGCCGACGATTACGTCGGCGGCTTGGCCTACCTCTCGGGCAGGACGGACCCTCTGTGCACCCGGAGGTGCGACCGGTCAGGTCGTCGTCGAGCGGGTGAAACCCGCGGTCGATCAGACGGCTTGGGCGAGGTCGGGGAACTGCTCGGAGCAGTCACCCTCGACGAGGAAGTCCCCGTGGTAGAAGGCCTCGAAGTCAACCTTGATGACATCTGCGCTGGTGTCGTCGATCCACATGTACTGGACAGTAACCATCACCTTTAAGAGTTCTTTGAGTCACGATTCGGAAAACCCTGGCAATTCTTACCTCGAAGTAGGGTTCTAGGTTCCCGGGGTGCTCAGGTGAAGCGGGTTGACGCCGTTGAGCAGGATCCAGGTCGCCACCGCGGCGGCCACTGCGACCAGGAACAACGGGATCGTCACGGCCCCCGGCCAGCTCGGCCGGCCGAACACGCGGGCGTCCACCGAATGGCCGCCGGCCCCCACGAAGAGCAGGGCCGCTGCGGCAAACGCCACCAGGAACGGCACGTTGAAGGGATCCGACCACACGGCGGCGCCGGCCACGTTGACCGCCCAGGCGTCGATCATCGCGGCGAGGATGCCGCACGCGGCCAGCGGTGTGAGCAAACCCAGCAGCAGTGCGGCGCCGCCGGCGATCTCGGTGGCCGTCACCAGGTAGGCGGCGAACGTCGGCGATCGCCACCCGCCGTTCGCCATGAATTGGCTCGTGCTGGTGAAGTCGAGGGCCTTGAGGATGCCGGCGTGCAGTGCCGTCGCGGCGACGCCGATCCGCAGGATCAGGACGCCGACGTCGTGCAGGGACGAGGGTGTCCTGGTTCGCCGTTTGAGAACGTCGGTCGTCGCCATGGCGACCACCCTAGGGCTGCGTTGAACGATCCGCCCGCCCCCGTCGTGCCAATGGAGGGGAGGCGTTGACCAATTCAAGTTAACGTTGATAAGTTACCGTCGCTACCACAGGAAGGGGTCCCCGTGCTGAACGGAATCGCACGCTCGGCGATCGCCGCACCGCGCCGCATCCTGGCCGTCGCCGCGCTGGTCATGGTGGCCGCCGCGATCTTCGGCATTCCGGTGGCCAAGAGCCTTTCGGCCGGCGGCTTCCAGGACCCGAACGCCGAGTCGTCACAGGCTGGCCGGCTGCTCACCGACAAGTTCGGCCAGGGCGACATGCAGATGCTCGTCACCGTGACCTCCCCGGACGGCATCAAGAGCCCCGCTGCGACCAAGGTCGCCGACGACGTCCTCGCCCAGCTGAAGCAGTCGCCGCACGTCGCCGACGTCACCTCCGCGTGGACCGTCCCGCCGGCCGCCGCCGCGGAACTCACCAGCAAGGACGGCACCTCGGGCCTGATCGTCGCCGGCATCACCGGTGGTGAGAACGACGCCCAGAAGTACGCGGAGGAGCTGTCCGACGCCGTCACGCAGGATTCCGGCGGCGTCACCGTGCGCTCCGGCGGGCTGGCCATGGTGAACGCTCAGATCACCGCTCAGACCCAACGCGACCTGCTGCTGATGGAGTCCATCGCCATCCCGCTGAGCTTCCTGGTGCTGGTGTGGGTGTTCGGCGGGCTGGTGGCCGCCGCCCTGCCCATGCTGGTCGGCGGCCTGGCGATCGTCGGGTCGATGTCGGTCCTGCGGCTCATCACGCTCGGCACCGACGTGTCGATCTTCGCGCTCAACCTCTCCACCGCACTCGGGCTCGCTCTGGCGATCGACTACACGCTGCTGATCCTGAGCCGCTACCGCGACGAACTCGCCGACGGCGTCCCCCGCGACCAGGCACTGATCCGGACGATGTCGACCGCCGGTCGGACCGTGCTGTTCTCGGCCACCACGGTGGCGTTGTCGATGGCGGCAATGCTGATGTTCCCCATGTACTTCCTGAAGTCCTTCGCCTACGCGGGCGTCGCCACGGTGGCCTTCGCCGCCGCGGCCGCGGTGATCGTCACGCCCGCGGCGATCTGGCTGCTGGGCGACCGACTCGACGGCCTCGACGTCCGCCGACCGCTGCGACGGTTGTTCCGCAGGGCCGAGCCCACGGCGAAGCCCGTCGAACAGATCTTTTGGTACCGCTCCACCAAGGCGGTCGTGCGCCACGCGATTCCCGTCGGATTGGCCGTGGTGGTGCTGCTGCTGGCGCTCGGCGCCCCGTTCCTGAGTGTCCGGTGGGGATTCCCCGACGACCGCGTGTTGCCGACGTCGGCGTCCGCGCACCAGGTGGGCGACCAACTCCGCGACGACTTCGCCGACGACTCGTCGACCACGGTGACCGCCGTGGTCCCCGACGCCGACGGACTCGCGCCGGACGCGCTCGGACGGTACGCCGCCGACCTGTCCAGGGTGCCCGACGTGGCCTCGGTCTCCGCGCCGACGGGCACGTTCGTCGACGGCGCGAGGGTCGGCCCACCGTCGGCCGCCACCGGGGTGGCCGACGGCAGTGCCTTCCTCAGCGTCGGCAGCACCGCACCGCTGTTCTCCGACGCGTCCGAGACGCAACTCGACGCGCTGCACGGCGTTGCCGGACCTGACGGCCGCGACGTGGTGCTTGGCGGTGTCGCGCAGATCAACCGCGACAGCGTGCAGGCCATCACCACCCGGTTGCCGTGGGTGCTCGGGCTCATCGCCGTCATCACCTTCGGCCTGCTGTTCCTGCTCACCGGCAGCGTCACCCTGCCACTGAAAGCCGTTCTGCTGAACATCCTTTCGCTGACGGCGGCCTTCGGTGCGCTGGTGTGGATCTTCCAGGACGGCCATCTGCACGCCCTCGGCACCACCCCGACCGGCACGCTGGTCGCCAACATGCCGGTGCTCCTGTTCTGCATCGCCTTCGGCCTGTCGATGGACTACGAGGTGTTCCTGGTCGCCCGCATCCGGGAGTACTGGCTGGGGCTGCGGGCCCACGGGGACGCGACGCCGTCGGGTTTGCGCGCCATCCACGCGGCGCGCGCCGACAACGACGAGGCCGTCGCCCTGGGGCTGGCCCGCACCGGTCGAGTGATCACCGCCGCCGCGCTGGTGATGTCGATATCGTTCGCCGCGCTGATCGCCGCCGAGGTGTCGTTCATGCGGATGTTCGGCGTGGGGCTGACGCTGGCGGTGCTGGTCGACGCCACGCTCGTCCGGATGGTGCTGGTGCCCGCCTTCATGCACGTGATGGGCGGCTGGAATTGGTGGGCCCCGCGGCCGCTCGTCTGGCTGCACCAACGGATCGGCATCAGCGAAGCCGGCTCCCCGGACGGTCCCGTATCCCGGCCGACGTCCGACCGCGGCATGGTCACCTCGGCCGACGGTCGCTGACGTGACGCCACTCAAGCGTCGCCGGGCCGCGCGCGGTTCCGGGGACCACCTTCGCGAGGAGATCCTCGACGCCACCACCGACCTGCTGATGGAGACCGGGCACGCCAAGGCGGTGTCGATCCGCTCGGTCGCGCACCGCGTCGGCGTCACGCCGCCGTCGATCTACCTGCACTTCGCCGACAAGGACGCCCTCCTGGACGCGGTGTGCGCCAGGTACTTCGAGGCGCTGGACGAGGTCATGCAGCAAGTGGCCCGCGACCAACCGTCGACGATCGACCGGTTGCGGGCACAGGGGTTGGCCTACGTCCGCTTCGCCATCGCCAATCCCGAGTTGTACCGCATCGCGACGATGGGCGAGGGCAGGCCCGGTAGCGACGTCGACGTGACCCTCGACAGCTCGGCCTTCGTGCACATGAGGGCCTCGGTGGAGTCGCTGATGGCGGAGGCCGTCTACCCGGTGGGCGATCCCACCATGGCCGCATTGGAACTGTGGACGGTGGCGCACGGCGTTGCGGCTCTTGCCATTTCGCGACCCTATCTCCCGTTTGGTGACGTCGAGGCGTTTGCCGACCGGGTGATGCGATCCGCGTGCTGCGGGTACATCGTGACGGGAATGCTGGGACCGGACGTGCCACCGACGGAGGCGGTCGACAAGATCAGGGGATTGGTGACCTGACGAACCGCCGCGGGTCGGCGATCGGCCGCCCGGTGGGCTACACGGGTCGGACGACGCCCGCGACCGTCTTGCTCAGGCTGAAGTCGTTGGCGGGGCCCACCGGGCAGGTGGCCGATTCAGCCGAGACGCCGCTGACCTGACCCTGGAGGGTGTTCGCGTCCCATGACCACGTCTGCAACTCCGGGCCGCGGGTGCCGTCGGGGCAGCTGTGACCGTCAGGTCTGTCGACCGTCATCGTCCACCGGCCGCCTGCCAGCCGCGCGTCGCCGCTCCATCCGCTGGAACTGCTGATGTGGGCCACGCACGGGCTCGACGGGGCGCACGTGGTTCGGGCCGTCCAGGAGGTGTGGGCCCCGGCGCCGATCAGGTTCAAGGTGTACCTGCCGCTGAAGTCGTCTGCCAGGGCCGGGCCCGCCAACCCCACCGACACCCCGGCGGCGATCAGGGTCGCCGCCAATCCACGGACTACGGTCATGATTCCTCCATTGCAGTGGCCAGAATTCTGTGCCAAACGCCGTCGGTTCGCAGCACAACGACGAAATACGCCGACTGAGGGAATACTGCGTTCGCCGCCGGCGTTCGGTGAATTGACGGGTGTGACGCAGCCGCTGGGCGCCGGTGCGGAGTGACCCCTGGTGAAGCGCGAATTACATTGCCCCCCAACATGTTCAACTCCTGCGAGTGCCCTTCGAATAGCTTTGGAAGTACTAGACGGGGATCGTCTGTCGCGGTTGACTTCTCACATGGCCGGTCGCATTCGCCGACCGTGGGCCACTGAGTCGTTGGAGGAGAAATGACCGTCGAACGCATCAAATTGGTCGCAGCGACAATCGCCTGCGGCGCCGTCGTCGTGGCAGGTGCCGCGGTGTCCATCCTGGGCCCGGGTTCGGCGCCCAACGTGGTCGCCGGGGGTTCCGGGGACTCGGCAACCGACACGTCCTACGTGCAGCCGTCGGCGTCGGCGATGAAGCTCCCGTCGACGGTGGTGGAAGCGCCCGAGACCACCAACGAGGAAGCGCCGACCACGTTGGCGACGCCGATGGCCGCGCCGACGTACAAGGCGACCGCGGCGCCGGGTTGCGTGAACAACGGGCAGTGTCCCTAGCCGAGCAGGACGGGCAACCGCTGAAGGAGTCCCGGCAGCGCCGTCGCCGCCGTCTCCCGCAGTGAGATGGTGACCCGATCCGACAGCGGCGTCTCCTCGGGGTTGACCTCGACCACGGGGATGCCCTCGGCGAGCGCCAGTTCGGGCAGGCCCGCCGCCGGGTAGACGATCGCCGACGTGCCGACCACGATCGCCACGTCCGCGCGGGTGACCGCGTCGACTGACCGGTCCCACTCGTCGGACGGCAGGGGCTCGCCAAACCAGACCACGTCGGGCCGGATCAGGCCGCCGCAGCGACACCTGGGTGGTGCGACGGCCTCCACGGGGGTGGGCATCGCGGGCAGGGGCCCGTCGAACGGCGCGTCGCAGCGGTCGCAGCGAAAGCTGAAGAGGCTGCCGTGCACGTGGTGCACCTGATGGCTGCCGGCCCGCTCGTGCAGATCGTCGACGTTCTGGGTGACGACCTGCACCTCGGCGCCGTCCTGCCAGGCGGCGACCGCACGATGACCGTCGTTCGGCCCAACCGCCTTCATCATGTAGTGGCGCCAGAGGTACCACGCCCACACCTTTTCCGGATGCCGGCGCCAGCCGTCGGAACTGGAGATTTCATAGGGGTCGACCTTGGCCCACAGACCCGTCTCGACGTCGCGAAACGTCGGAACGCCGCTCTCCGCGGACATCCCCGCTCCGCTGAGCACCGTCACTCGCACGCCACCAAAGTAGCCGCTTTTTGTGATACTGGGCACGTGGGGGATTTGGGGGAGTGGGTCCGGGTCGACCCGGACGGGGCCAGGCCGCTGTTCGACCAGCTGCGCACGCAGATCATTGCGGGCGTCCGGGACGGCAGGCTGCCGCCCGGGACCAGGCTGCCGACCGTTCGCGACCTGGCACACCAGTTGAACATGGCGGTGAACACGGTGGCGCGCGCCTACCGGGAGCTGGAGGCGGCGGGGTTGTTGGAGACCCGCGGCCGATTCGGCACGTTCGTGGCGCGCATCGACCCCGCTGACGCGGCGATGGCGACCGCCGCGCACACCTTCGCCGCCGCGGCCAAGGCGCTCGGCATCTGCAAGGACGACGCGCTGCGCTACGTGGAAACGGCGCTCGGTTAGCCGAATTCGAGCAGGGTCAGCGACGGCCGGACCGGGTCGAGCAACCGGGTGCGCTGCATCCCGGACAGCACCGCGTTGAGCACGCGACCGCGCCCATGGGGATACGGCACGTCGTGAACCGCCCGGACACCCGGCACGACGTCGACGAGTCGGGCGGCCTCGGCCGGGGACATGCCGAACGGCATCGCCGGCACCCGGTAGCGCGTCGAGGTCCACAGGCCACCGCGGCGGGCCAGGGCGGCGAACCACGACGGCGGCAGGTCGAACATCATGCGGCCCCCGGGAAAGCGCCGTGCACACTCGGTGATCAGACCCATGGCGTCGGACGGCTGCAGGTACATCAGCAGACCCTCGGCGGTGATGAACACGCCGTCGGTCGTCTCGACCCGGTCCATCCAGCCGTAGTCCAAGGCTGACTGGGCGCAGACGGTCACCCGGTCCGACGGCGGCAACAGCTTCTCGCGCAACTGCGTCACCGGCGGGAAGTCGACCGTCAACCAACGGAATTGGTGACCGACGTCGCCGGCGTCGAGCCGGTAGAAGCTGGTCTGCAACCCCTCGGCGAGCGCCACGACCGTCGCCGAGGGATGCTCGCGCAAGTAGTCGCGGGTGGCGAAGTCGAAGGCCAGCGCCCGCACCGCCATGTCCTGGCGTCGGGTGTAGCCGAACTTGGCGAAGTCGAACTCGATCGAGTCGACGAGACGGATGGCCATCGGATCGTCGACGATGCCGTCGGGCCGGCGGGCCTCGTGCGCCCGGACCTGCAACGTCAGCAAGGCGGTCTCGGAGACCCCGGACAGGTCGACGGGCACCTTCATTTCGCGAGCACCTTCTCGATCGTTCGTAGGTTGCGGGTGGTGGTCGAGGACTTGTACCGCTTCTTGCCCATGGTCTTTCCGATGGTGGTGTCCAGCGTGCCGCTCTTGGGCACCTGCCAGTAGACGACGCCCTCGCCGCGTTCGATCAGTTCGTCCGGACCGGCGTCGTCGGCCAGTGCGGCCAGCTCGTCGAGCACGTCGGCGTCGGTGACGAAGGTGACGTAGGAGTGGTGGTCGGCGACGTCGCGGGTGAAGGGAAACGCCTCCGATATCGCGGCGACCGCACCCCGGTCGTAGGCCAGCACCCAGGCGTCGTATCCGAACGCGTCGCGCAGCGCCTTCTCTGCCTTGGTGCGTACCGTGACGACCTTGGCCTGGCTCGACAGGAGCACGTTGCCGCTGGCCAAGACCGTCTCGACGTCGGTGAAGCCGGCGTCGGTCAGGGCTCGCGTCACGTCGGCCATCTTGAGGTTGACGCCTCCGACGTTGACGCCCCGGAGGAAGGCGACGTAGCGGGTCACCCGAACTCCAGCAGGGTGATGCTCGGGCGGTTCCTGCGCAGCGGCCCGACGTAGTCCATCACCGGAGCGCTTCCCAGCCGCCAGAGCCCCCGGCCCGGCGGCAGGGCGACGTCGCGCGCCGATCGCACGCCGGGGACGGTGCCTGCCAGCGTCAAGGCCTCGTCGGCGGACTGGCCGAACGGCATCGGTGGCGCGAGGTAGCGCGACGACAGCTTGAAGCCCGTCAACGTTCGCCGGCTGAACCAGCGGGGGATCGAGTCGAACATCATCTGGCCGCCGGGGAAGCGGGCGGCGCAATCGGCGATCAGGCCCAGGGCATCCTCCGGCTCGAGGTACATCAGCAACCCCTCGGCGGTGATGAACACGCCGTTCGTCGCGTCGACGCGATCCATCCAGCTGCGGTCCAGCGCCGACTGCGCCAACGCGACGATTCTCTCGTCGGACGGAAGCAGCCGCGTCCTGATCTCGATCACCGGCTCCAGATCGATTGAGTACCAGGTGGATTCGGCCAGCAGACCGGAGCGTTCGAGGCGCCAGAAGCTGGTCTGCAGTCCCTCGGCCAGCGCCACCACCGAGGCCCGTGGGTGCGAGGTCAGGTACTCGCCGGTGGCGCCGTCGAAGGCGACCGCACGTAGTGCGTGCGACTGGTTGGGCTTGCCGAACTTGAGATAGTCGTAGGAGATCGTGTCGAGCAGCGTGACCGCCCAGGGATCGCGGACGACGCCGTCGGAGCGCTTGGCCTCGGTGGCGCGGTTGTGCAACGTCCACAGTGTCGTGGCGGAGACACCGTCCAGCGTGGTTCCCGAAACGGTGGTCATGGCTCCATGGTAGGAGCCGGGGCCGCCGAATCGGACCGCACACCGCGCCACGGTCGTACGCTGGCCCCATGACCCGCGACGTCTTCGACGACAAGCTCCTGGCCTTGATCGGCGGCAACTCGCTGGGCGTGCTCGCGACCGTCAAGCGGGACGGCAGACCGCAATTGTCGAACGTCTCGTATCACTTCGACCCGCGGGAACTCACGCTGTCGGTGTCGATCACCGAACCCCGCGCCAAGACCCGCAACCTGCGCCGGGATCCGCGGGCGTCGATCCACGTCAGCTCCGACGACGGCTGGGCGTACGCGGTCGCGGAGGGCGACGCGATCCTCACCCCGCCCGCGGCGGACCCGCAGGACGACACCGTCGAGGGCCTGATTGCGTTGTACCGCAGCATCGCCGGCAAGGAGCACCCCGACTGGGACGACTACCGCCGCGCCATGGTCGACGATCGGCGGGTGTTGATGACGATGCCCATCTCCCATCTCTACGGCATGCCGCCTGGCATGCGCTGACACGCGCTAGTCTCATCGCATGGCCGAGCAACCCGAAGACGAGAACAAGCGCAAGTTCCGCGAGGCGCTCGAGCGCAAGAAGGCCAACGCCGGCGGCGGTTCCGACCACAAGGACGGCGGACGCAAGCACGGCCCGCGCTCGACCGGTCCCGCCGAGGCCCACCGCGAGTTCCGCCGCAAGAGCGGCTAACTAGGCCCGGGTCACCACCCGCCGACCCAGCCCTCGAAGATCGCCTCCGGCTCGTCTTCGGGACGCTCCGATCGGCCGACGAGGAAGTCGAAGTCGCAGCCCCGGTCCGCCTGGAGCACGCGCTCGACGTACAGCGCGGCGTACCCCCGCGGGTGACGTGACGGTCGGGCCGTCATGGTGGCCCGGCGCGCGGCCAACTCGTCGTCGGACACCCGCATGTCGAGCGTCCCCGCGTGGGCGTCGAGCGCGACGACGTCGCCGTCGCGAACCAGGGCCAGCGGGCCGCCGACCGCCGATTCCGGGCTGACGTGCAGCACGCAGGTGCCGTAGGCGGTGCCGCTCATCCTGGCGTCGGAGATGCGGACCATGTCGGTGACGCCCTGAGTGAGGAGCTTGCTGGGGATGGGCAGCTGACCCCACTCCGGCATGCCCGGCGCGCCGCGCGGCCCGGCCGACCGCAGGATCAGCACCGAGTCACGCGTCACGTCCAGGTCGGGATCGTCGAACCGTCGCATCAGGTCGTTCATGTCCTCGAAGACCACGGCCGGCCCCTGGTGCACCAGCAGTTCGGGGCTCGCGGCGCTGCACTTGATCACCGCGCCGCCAGGCGCCAGGTTGCCCCGCACCACCGCGAGCCCGCCCGCCGGCTGGAACGGTGCGTCCAGCGGCGCGATGACCGAGGTGTCGGTCGCGGCGACGGTGGGGAGGTTGTCGGCCACGGTCTTGCCGGTGACGGTGACGGCGTCGGTGTGCAGCAGCGACTCGACCGACTTCATCACCGCCGGAATCCCGCCGGCGTGGAAGACCTGCTCGACGAGGTGCTCACCGGCGGGCCGCACGTTGACCACCAGCGGCGTGCGCGCTGAGAGTTCGTGAAAGCGGTCCAGCGACAACGGAACTCCCACCCGGCCCGCGATGGCCAGCAGATGCACGATCGCGTTGGTCGACCCGCCGACGGCGAGCATCAGCGTGATGGCGTTGTCGAACGCCTCCGCCGTCATGACCTGCGACGGCCGCAGCCGCTCGACGGCCAATCCGACCGCCCGCGCGCCGACCTCCTCCGCGACCTGCAGCCGACGCGAGTCCATCGCGGGGATGGCCGCGGCGCCGGGCAGCGTCATGCCGAGGCCCTCGACGAGGGTGGCCATCGTGGAGGCCGTGCCCATCTCCGGGCAGTGCCCCCGCGACGGTCCCGCCGCCGCCTCCAGGCGTTCGTACTCGGCCATCGACATCCGGCCGGCCCGGACGTCGTCGACGTACTCCCACAGGTCGGTGCCCACCCCGAGCTGCTTGCCCCGAAACACCGCAGGCGCGGCGGGGCCGCCGGTCAGCGCGATGGCGGGGACGTCGGCGCTGGCGGCGCCCATCAACTGCGCGGGGACGGTCTTGTCGCAGCCGCCGAGCAGGACGACGGCGTCGAACGGGTACGCCCGGATCGACTCCTCGACGTCCATCGCCATCAGGTTCCGGAACAGCATGGTGGTCGGCTTCATCAGTTGCTCGCCGAGTGACATGGTGGGGAACTCCAGCGGAAAGCCGCCCGCGGCAAGCACTCCGCGGCGCACCGAGTCGGCCAGTCCGCGAAAGTGCATGTTGCAGTTGACGACTTCGGACCACGAGTTGCAGATGCCGACGATCGGCCTGCCCTCGAAGGCCATCCGGGAGAACCCCGACGCCCGCATGGCCGAGCGGTGCACGAAGCCCGGCACGTCCTTGCCCGCGAACCACTTGGCGCTGCGCAACCCGCCAGCCGGCGTCGTCACGGTCAGCGGACCCGGGCCGCGTATGCGGTGACCTTGCGCAGCGCGGGTTGGCGCGCCGCCCGGTAGCCCACCCAGCGACCGGGCCTCGTGGACATCAGGCCGCCGACGACGCGTTGCTGCCACGGCGCCTTGCGCCCGCCCGCCACCGCGCTGGTACGGGCCGGTGCGGCGGTGCCCGACGCGTCCGCGAGGACGACCTTGGCCGCGTTGTGGCCGTTGGCTCCCATCACGCCACCGCCGGGGTGGGTGCCCGACCCGCAGAGGTAGTAATTGCGCACGGGCGTGCGGTAATTCGCCAGCTCGGGCAGCGGCCGCGCGCCGAACAGCTGGTCGAGCATCATGCTGCCGTGAAAGATGTTGCCGTCGGTGATCAGATACTCGTGGTCGAGGTCGTCGGGCGTGATGACGACGCGGTCGAGGATGTGCTCACGCAGGTTCGGCGCGTAGACGAACAGGTCCTCGAGGACGAGATCCGCCCACTTCTCCTTCTCCGCCGCCCAGGTGGTCCCGGTCAGTTCCGAGGGCAGCTGCTGGATGCCCAGGGTCATCGTGTGCAGCCCGGCGGGGGCCAGTGAGTCGTCGGTCACCGACTGCGTGACCGCCTCGATGACGAAGGTGCTCGGGAAGGTTCCGCGACGCTGCGCCTCGTAGGCCTCCTCGAACGCCTCCCGGCTGGGACCGAGCAGTTGATGCCCGTGGTGCTGCGGGCCCTCGGTGGCGTCGGGGAACGGAAGGTACTGCGGCAGTTCGTCGATCAGGAGGTGGATCCTGGCCATCGAGCCACGGGTGTCGATGTTCTCCACGTCACGGCGCAGCTTGGCCGGCAGCACTCCCGGTTCGAGCAATCCGAGCAGCGACCGCTTCGGGTCGGCGTTGGAGATCACCCGGGCGGCGGTGATCACGGTTCCGTCGGTCAGACGGACGCCGGTGGCCGTGCCGCGCTCGACGACCACCGACTCGACCGGGGTCGACGTGCGGATCGTCGCACCGTGGTGGCGCGCGCCGGCGGCCAGTGCCTCGCTGATGGCGCCCATCCCGCCGCGGGCCAGGCCGAATTGGCCGAAGTTGCCGTTGAACTCGCCCCAGGAGTGGTGCCCGTAGGTGTAGGCCGTACCGGGCGTGGAGGGTCCGCCGAATATCGACACCATGCCGAAGAACGTCAGCATGCTCTTGAGCCGCTCATCGGTGAAGTACCGGTCCAGCAGGTCGCGGACCGACAGCAGCGTGAACTCGTCGAACAGCGTCTGCTCGCCGGCTGCCTCGAATGCGGCGAACACCTCCGAGCGCTGTGGAGGTGGCGACAGCAGATACGGGGTGACGAGCCCGGCGAAGCGCTGCAATCGCACCCCGAAGTCGAGGAAGGCCTGGGCGTCGTCCTTGTTGATCTTCTCCAGCTCGCGCAGCGTGCGGTCGGTCTCCTTCCACATCGTGAACGAGGTTCCGTCGCGGAACAGGCTGAAGGACAGCGCATCTCCCTGGTACAGGTCGAGGCCGAAGCGGGCGAGTTCGAGCTCGGCGATGATCTCGGGCCGCAGCAGGCCGGCGATGAACGCGCACGACGACCACTTGCTGCCGGGGATCAGTTCCTCGGTCACGCAGGCTCCGCCGACCAGGTCGCGCGCCTCGAGGACGAGTACCCGTTGGCCGGCCTTGGCCAGATAATTGGCGGTGACGAGGCCGTTGTGGCCCGCGCCGATGATGACGGCGTCGTACTCAGGTGTAGTGGTCATGTCAGATCTCCTGCGGCAGCGGTGATTTGCGGGTCAGCAGCGTCGAGACGCTGCCGGGTTGGACCAGCTCGGTGAACTTCTCGACCACGGGCTTGAGTTCCGGTGCCGAGTCGCGCACGCGCTCCCATTCGGGCCACGACGCGACGGTCATGATCTCGACGACGGCGCCGTCCTCGGTGAGGTACACCTCGAACCCGAGGACCACGTCGAAGCCCAGGCACGTCGGTCGGTCCAGTTCGGCCGAGAACCGTTCGAACTGGGCGGCGGTGACCCCGGGGCGCAGGCGGAAGGTGTTGACCGCGCTGACGGGCATCAGGCGATCTCGCGGTTGATCATGACGTGCTTGACCTCGGTGTACTCCTCCAGGGCGTAGACCGACATGTCCTTGCCGTTGCCGGACTGCTTGAAGCCACCGTGGGGCATCTCCGGGGTGACGGGCAGGTGGTCGTTGATCCACACGGTGCCGAACTGCAGATCGCTGGACGCGGTCATCGCCCGGGACAGATCGTTGGTGAACACCGATGCGGCGAGACCGTATTCGGTGTCGTTGGCCCACGCGATCACGTCGTCGCCGTCGCCGAACCGGGTGACCGACGTGACCGGGCCGAAGACCTCGGTGCTGACGATCTCGTCGCCCTGCCGAGCTCCGACGACGACGGTGGGCGCGGTGTAGAAACCGGTGCCCGGATTGTCGCCCTGGATCAGTTCGGTGTGCCCGGTGGCCTTGGCGCGCTCGACGAAGCCCTCGACCCGGTCGCGGTGGGCTGCGGTGATGACCGGACCCATCGAGGTGTTCTCGTCGGCGGTGTCGCCCAAGTTCAGCTCCTTGACCGCCTTCTCGAGCCCGGCGACGAACTCGTCGTGCACGGAGTCGTGGACGTAGATCCGGGACGCGGCCATGCAGTCCTGGCCCGAGTTGCAGAACGCGCCCTCGGTGATCTTGCCGACGGCCTGCGCGACGTCGGCGTCGGAGTACACCAGCACCGGTGCCTTGCCGCCGAGTTCGAGGTGCAGCCGCTTGAGGTTGGAGTCGGCCGAGGCGTGCATCAGCGCCCGGCCCGTGGCGACCGACCCGGTGAGCGAGGACATGCGTACCCGGGGATGGGCGACCAGTCGCGCGCCGACCTCCTTGCCGTCGCCGGTCACGACGTTGAACACACCGGCCGGGAAGAGGTCCTCGGCGAGTTCGGCGAGCCGCAGCACCGAATAGGGTGTATGCTCGGAGGGCTTGAGCACCAACGTGTTTCCGGTGAGCAGCGCGGGGGAGATCTTCCAGATCGCCATCAGCAGGGGGTAGTTCCACGGGGCGACCGAGCCGACGACGCCGAGCGGGTCGCGTCGGATGATGCTGGTCTTGCCCCGCACGAACTCGGCCGCGGCGCGGCCCTCCATGGTGCGGGCGCCGCCCGCGAAGAACCGTAGGTGATCGGGGATCATCTCCATCTCCTCGAGCGCGAGCCCGATGGGCTTGCCCACGTTGCGGGACTCGATCTCGGCCAGCGTGCGCTGGTCGGCCTCGACGCGATCGGCGAGGGTCAGGAATGCCCGGGCGCGTTCGCCCACCGGGGTTCTGGCCCAGTCGGGGAAGGCTGCCTCGGCGGCCGCGACCGCGCGGTCGACGTCGGCCGCACCGCCGCGGGCGATCTCGGCGAAGGGCTCACCGGTGGTGGGGGCGTTCACCTGGTCGACGCCGCCGTCGGCCGCGTCGGCCCAGGCGCCGTCGACGAACATCTTGGTGTGGAAGGTCATGCTCACTCCTCGGTGGTGGTGGGTGCGCCGCCGGCCGCCATGGTCAGCAGCGCGCGAACTTCGTCTTTCGACATGGGTTGTTGCGCAATGGACGTGTGCACCATCAAGCCCTCGACGACGACGTCGACGAGCCGTGCGGTGGTGCGGTCGAAGTGTTCGGCCAAGGCGTCCTCGGCCCGTTCCATCCAGCGTTGGGTCAGGCGGCGAATCGCCGGCCTGCGCACCGCCCCGCCGTACAGCTCGTAGGTGACGGCGAGCTCGTTGGGATGGGCGGCGAGGTCGTCGGTGATCGCCGAGGCGATCGTCTCGATGAGGTCGTCGCCGTCGTCGCACGACGCCAGGCGGGCTTCGAAGCGACTGGCCAACGCGTCGACGTGGGCTTCGAACGCGTGCTGGACGAGGTCGTCCAACGTGGTGAAGTGGTAGGTCACCGATCCCAATGGCACGTCCGCGGCGGTGGCGACGGCACGGTGGGTGATGCCGGCCACGCCGTCGCGGGCGAGTACCTCCAGTGCGGAGACCACGATGCGCTCCTTTCTGTCCGGGTCGTGTCGACGTGCCCGCCGCGGTGCGGATCCCATGCCCACTCCTTCGTTAAGAACATTCGTACGCATCGTTGCGGACAAATGTACGTAACGCTGGTCGTCGGCGCGCGGTGAACGGTGAAAGAGATTGGGCTACTGAGCTTCTGGTGCCGGCTCTGGCACGTCTCGCTCGTTGAGTGCCTGTCCGACCAGTGCATACCTCGCCGGTGCCGCGACCCGTAGGTACAGCCCGTACGCCGCACCCGCGAGGAAGGCGATGAAGACCAGCGAGAGCATGATCGCCGCCATGGTGCCCTGCACGCCGAGCAGCACGTCGAGGCTGTCGAGGGTCAGGACGAAGAACCCGCCGAGTCCCACGATCGCGAGAAGCGGTGCGATCACGGTGTTCCACGGTCGCCTGTCGACGTCGGACTTGCGGAAGAACGCGAAGATGGCGATGCCCGCGACGAGCTGAGACAGGATCACCCCGACGGTGCCGATGCCCGTCGCCCAGGTGAACAACGTGGCGAAGGGGTCCTGGCCGAAGAGCGCGAACAGCGCGATCACCAAGCCGACGGTGACGCTCTGAACGATCGACGCGACCCACGGCGTCTGGCGACCGGGGAGCGTCCAGCCGAGCGGCTTCCAGATCAAGCCCTGCCGACCCAGGGAGAACGTGTACCGGGAGACGTTGTTGTGGAAGGTGACGATGGCCGCGAACGTCGCCGTCACGATGAGCATCTGGAAGACCAACGAGATGTTGTGGCCGATGATGGTGTCGCTGGCCGCGAAGATGAAGTTGCCGCCCGTCTCGGTGGCGATTCCGACCACCCGGTCGACGCCGAGGGCGTTGATGACCAGCCAGCCCGACACCGCGTAGAGGACGCCCATGAAGGCGATCGACAGGTACGTCGCGCGCGGGATGGTGCGCGCGGGATCTCGTGCCTCCTCGCCGTAGATTGCCGATCCCTCGAAGCCGATGAACGAGGCGTGCGCGAACATCAGTGCCACGCCGAGTGCGCCACTGAGTACGACGCTGGGCGCGAACGGCTCGAAGGAGAACTGCGAGACCGGGACCGCGTCACCGAACAGGCTGAACGCGCTGAGGATGGTGATCATGGTGACCTCGAGCGTCATGAACACCCCGAGCACCTTCGCACCCGAGTGCACGCCCTGCACCCCGAGCCCGAGACACAACAGCAGGCCCACGAAAGCGTATGCCCACCAAGGAACGTCGACGCCCAGTCGCGGATTGATCAGTTCGGAGGCGTAGTAGCCGAAGCCGCGGTAGAGCCCGGCCTGGATTGCG
>Ga0209051_1000522_pt1 | contig 48068 bp, 51 predicted proteins | sample AraplaCvi_mMS_r2_2_FD_184286 | JGI IMG/M metagenome (GOLD analysis project Ga0209051, IMG submission 184286) | Arabidopsis root microbial communities from North Carolina, USA - plate scrape MF_Cvi_mMS_r2 (SPAdes) (version 2) | ecosystem: Host-associated > Plants > Roots > Endosphere | place...
CCGTTCCGGCATCGAACTGTTCGAGCGGGAGGTCATTCCCGCGCTGAGTTAGCGGTGGCTCAGCACGTTGACGACGTTGCCCGCCGGATCTTCGAAGAAGAACCGGCGCACACCCCACTGCTCGTCCGTCAACGGGTGCACGATGGTCAGGCCGGCGGACAGTGCCGCAGCATGGGCGCCGTCGACGTCGTCGACTTCCACCGAGAGGTCGGGGTTGACCGGCGCGGTGAGATCCCTTGTCATGAGGCTGATCTGATGGCCGGCGTCATCGGCGAGGGTGAGGATCCAGCCGTGGTTCATCACCTCGGCGAGCCCCAGCGTCTCGATGTAGGCGGCGCGGGCGGAGTCGACGTCGGCGACGGTCAGGTTCGGCACCACCCGCCGCACCGTCATGTCGAGTCCCTCGCCGCTTGATCGTCACTCGACGCCGTCATATCGCCGGACCCAGCAGATCGTCCGCGTCCTTGATCACGTACCCGTAACCCTGTTCGGCGAGGAACCGCTGCCGGTGGGCGGCGTATTCGGCGTCGAGGCTGTCGCGGGAGACCACGGAGTAGAAGATCGCGCCGCCGCCGTCGGCCTTGGGTCGCAGCAGCCGCCCCAGTCGCTGAGCCTCCTCCTGCCGCGATCCGAACGTGCCCGAAACCTGCACCGCGACACTGGCTTCGGGAAGGTCGATGGAGAAGTTGGCGACCTTCGACACCACCAGCGTCTGAATCTCACCGGTACGGAACGCCTCGAAGAGCACCTCGCGTTCCGCGTTCTTCGTCGAGCCCTGGATGACCGGCGCGTCGAGTTCGCGGCCCAGCTCCTCCAACTGGTCGAGGTAGGCACCGATCACCAGCGTCGGCTCACCGGGGTGGCGCGCCAGGATCGACTTCACCACCGCCACCTTGGTGTGCGCCGTCGAACAGAGCTTGTAGCGCTCCTCCGGTTCGGCGGTCGCGTAGATCATCCGCTCGTTCTCGGTCATCGTGACGCGCACCTCGATGCACTCGGCCGGAGCGATCCAGCCTTGCGCCTCGATGTCCTTCCACGGCGCGTCGTAGCGCTTGGGGCCGATGAGGCTGAAGACGTCGCCCTCGCGGCCGTCCTCGCGGATCAGGGTCGCGGTCAGTCCGAGCCGGCGGCGCGACTGAAGATCGGCCGTCATCCGGAAGACGGGGGCGGGCAGCAGGTGCACCTCGTCGTAGATGATCAGGCCCCAGTCGCGGCTGTCGAACAGCTCGAGGTGCTTGTACTCACCCTTGGTGCGGCGCGTGATCACCTGGTATGTCGCGATCGTGACGGGGCGCACCTCCTTGCGTTCGCCGGAGTACTCACCGATCTCCTCCTCGGTCAGCGAGGTGCGGGCGATCAGCTCGCGCTTCCACTGCCGGCCGGCCACGGTGTTGGTCACCAGGATCAGCGTCGTCGCCCCGGCCTTGGCCATCGCCGCGGCACCGACGATCGTCTTGCCCGCGCCGCAGGGCAGCACGACGACGCCCGAGCCGCCTGCCCAGAACGAATCGGTGGCCATCTGTTGGTAGTCGCGCAGCACCCAACCGTCCTGCGCCAGCTCGATGGGATGGGCCTCGCCGTCGACGTAGCCCGCGAGATCCTCCGCCGGCCAGCCGATCTTGAGCAGCATCTGCTTGATGTGACCGCGCTCGCTGGCGTGCACGACGATCGTGTCGTCGTCGAGGCGGGCGCCGAGCATCGGGGCGATCTTCTTGTTGCGCAGCACCTCTTCCAGCACGGCGCGATCCAGGCTGACCAGCACCAAGCCGTGTACCGGGCTCTTCACCAGCTGCAGGCGGCCGTAGCGGGCCATCGTGTCGACGATGTCGACCAGCAGCGGCTGCGGCACCGAGTAGCGCGAGAAGGACACCAGGGCGTCAACCACCTGCTCGGCGTCGTGCCCGGCCGCACGCGCGTTCCACAGCGCCAGCGGGGTGATGCGGTAGGTGTGGATGTGCTCGGGTGCCCGCTCGAGCTCGGCGAAGGGTGCGATCGCCGCGCGCGCGGCGCCCGCCAGTTCGTGGTCGACCTCGAGCAGCACCGTCTTGTCGGACTGGACGATCAACGGGCCGTCGGTCATGTATTCATCGCTCCAGGAGTCATCCCACCCATTATCCCCGCTCCGCCGACACCACCGACGTCACGCGGTGAATGGCGAAGTCACGCACCCGGCCGGCGGCCGGATCGTAGGCGGTGAGCTGGCCGCCCCGGACGTTGATTGGCGCAACCACGCGCTGCGTGGCCACGCCCGCGGGGTCGACGTAGCCGATCACCACGGACTCCTGCCGATGCGCCGCGCCGTGCAGCTGCGCCATCGCCTCGGCCGGGTCGAGGCGGGTGCCGTCGGTGGGGGAGCCCGTCACCTTGCGGAGCACCGCGACGATGGCGCCAAGGGTCTGCGCCGTCGGGCCCTGCGGCGGTCGGTAGCCGCGGCGGCGGCCCGGCGTCGGCACCCGCGCGCCTCGCGACTTGACGTCGACGATCGTTCCCGACGAGTCCTCCGCGGCCGGCGCGAAGCCGGCGCTGCGCAGGGCGGCGAGCAGTTCGTTGATCGGTGACATCGACACCGCGACGGTCGGGGCAAGGGCCCGGACGTCGAGCTTCTCCAGCGCCGGCGCCGAGATGGCCTGAGTCAGCAGGGCGGGGTCCTCGCACCGGACGAACGACGCCGCCATGCCGACCCGCAACTGGCCGTGACGGCGCGCCACGTCGTCGATCAGATACGTCAAGCCCTGTGGCACCGGCGTTTTCGAGTGCCGGGCGAACAAGCCATGCAGCTCGCTGGCGCTGAGCCCGGTGTCGAGGGCCCGTCGCACGGACTGCTCGCTGATCCGGTACACCATCGCCGCACCGGCCGACTCGACGGTGGCGACCACCGAGAGTTGTTCGGCCAAGCCACGATCCAGCGGTCCTGGGACCACGACGGTCAGGTCGGCCTGCAGCAGGAAGAAGTCGATGGGCGCGGGCAGCACCTTGGTCATCGCGGCGACGACGACGTCCTCCGGCGCGGAGGTGAGCATGCCGCGACTCGGAGTGGCGATCGCGCCCCTCCCGATCGCGCCGACGGCGTGCGCTTCGGCGAGGAGGTCGGCCACCGGCGAGACCTGGAGGCGCGCCGCCCAGCGTGGTCGCCGCCACGTCATCGCCGCCGAGGCGCCCGCGGCGTCGACGCCCGTGCCGGGAGGCAGGTCGGCGAGCGTGGCCAGCAGCAACCGGCGGTCCAGCGGCGCGGCGGTCGAGTACAGCGAATCCGACAGCACCGCATAGGGTTTGCCGTCGGGTCCGCGTTCGCCGACGAGGCCGGGGCGCGCTGGGAGGTCCAGCCAGGCCGACGCGATCTGATGCCACCGCACCGCATTGGAGGATTCGACGAACCGGTCGGCGGCGAGCGTCGGCGCCCAATAGGGTCCGGCGCCGTCGAGCGGATCCGGCTCGGGAATGCCCGCGGCGATCAGCCCCGCGGCGGAGGCCACCTCGAGGATGAGGCCGAGGCGGTCGTCGTCGATGCCGGTCGTCTTGCTGAGACGCTTCATTTCCCGCACGCCGAGGCCGCCGCTGCGGAGCTCGGGAATCGGTGTGCCGGACAACGCGTCGAGCACCACGTCGACCTCGCGGAGCAGATCCATCGCCGACCCGGCTGCGGCGGCATCGACGTCGGCCACCGACGTCCCCGTCGTCGTCGGATCGGGTGGGGTCAACCCGAGCGGTCCCGGCGACTCACCGCGCATGACCTGTCCGACGAGGCGCGGCAGGATCACGGTGTCCTCGTCGACCCGCCGCAGCAGCCCGGCCGCAAGCAGACGCTGGACCGGCCGGTCGGCGGGGGTTCCCGTCGCCGCGTCGCGCGTACGTCCGATCGGCGACCCGTCGACGAGTCGCTCCAACAGTTCACGCTGCGGCCCGTCGACCGCGTCGACCAATTCGGCGACGCGGGTAGCATCGGGGCCGTCGGCCTCGAGGGTGACCTGACCCGGATGCCACGGCAGACCCGCCGCGGACTCCGGGGCGACCCGCAGCGCGTCGTCGCCCCATGCCAGGGCCCGGGCTCGCAGGGCGTCGAGCGCCGCGGCCAGGTCGTCGTGGGCGACCCGGTCGCCAAGCAGCTCCGACAGCGCCGAGAGTGGCACCCCGCCGGCGTCGGCCTTCAGCACGAGCAGAGCGTCGAGCGTCGCCAGTGCCAGGAAGTCGAGGCCGTCGGTCGCGGCCTTCACCGACTGACGGGCCTGCGCCCTGGCGGCCAGCGCGGCGATGGAGCCCGGTGGGGGTTGGGCGAGATCGGGACGCAGCTCGAACAGGCGGACGAGCTGATCGTCGGTCAGCTCGGCCAACCACGCGCCCAACGGCACGACGGGAGCTGATTCGGACATTGCTTACCAGCGTAGGCCCGCCGGTCTCGCCACCGCACTTCACGCCTGCCACAATGTGAGGCGTGGCTGACAAGAAACCGCAGAAGAACCACTACGTCGACAACGGCTGGCCCGTGAGCGCAGACGACGATCACCCGGTCAGCGAGCTCGCCGCCGATCGCACCGGCGCCCTGTCGCCCTTCGGCGAACTGACGTTCCCGTTGCCGGTCGAGGAACTGCCGTACACGCACCCGGTCACCGTCATCAACAAGTAGACGTGACGGCCCGCCACGGTCGACTGTCGCACCTGGACGACTCGGGCGCGGCGCACATGGTCGACGTGACCGCCAAGGACGCGACCAAGCGCACGGCCGTCGCCACCGGCGTCCTGCGGACGCGCGCCGACGTCGTCGAGCTCATCGCCACCGGGGGCCTGCCCAAGGGCGACGCCCTGGCGACCGCCCGGATCGCCGGCATCCTGGCCGCCAAGCGCACCAGCGATCTCATTCCCCTGTGCCACCAGCTGGCGCTGACCGGCGTCGACGTCGAATTCGACGTCGGCACAACCGAAGTCACCATCATCGCCACGGTCCGAACCACCGACCGCACCGGCGTTGAGATGGAGGCGCTGACCGCCGTCAGCGTCGCGGCGCTCACGTTGTACGACATGCTCAAGGCCGTCGACCCCGCTGCGACCATCGACGCCATCGCGGTGGTGCGCAAGGACGGCGGCAAGACGGGTACTTGGGAGAGGTCATGACGCGGTCGGCACGCGTGATCATCGCGTCGACGCGCGCGGCCAGCGGGGTCTACGAGGATCGCACCGGGCCGGTGCTCGTCGAGTGGCTGAGCGGCCGCGGCTACGACGTCACCCCGCCGGTGGTGGTGGCCGACGGACTGGCGGTGAGTCGCGCGCTGTGGACCGCTCTTGGCGAGAAGGTCGACCTGATCCTGACCTCCGGCGGCACCGGCATCTCGCCGACCGACGGGACCGCCGACGCGACGGCCGCCATCGTCGACTTCCAGATTCCGGGGCTGGCCGACGCGATCCGGCGATCGGGCCTGCCGCATGTACCCACCTCGGTGCTGTCCCGCGGAGTCTGCGGAGTGCGCGACGGCACCCTCATCGTGAACCTGCCGGGGTCGCCCGGCGGCGTGAAGGACGGCCTCGGCGTACTGGCCGACGTGCTCGAGCACGCACTGGACCAACTCGGCGGAGGAGACCACACCCCATGAGCGCGATCGTGCTGCGGGCCGAACTGAGCGATCGGGCGATCGACCTCGCCGAGCACGAGGCACTGGTGGTGCACCGTGCGGCCGGGGCCGTGGTCGGCTTCGTTGGCGCGGTGCGCGACCACGACGGCGGCCGATCGGTCACCCGACTGGAATACTCCGCGCACCCCACCGCGCAGCAGACATTGGCCGAGGTGGCCGCCGAGATCGCCGAGAACTGCCAGGGTGTGCGGGCGATTGCGGTGAGCCACCGCATCGGCACGCTCGACATCGGGGACGCAGCCCTGGTCGCGGCCGTCGCCGCCGATCATCGCCGGGCGGCGTTCGAGACGTGCGCACTGCTGGTCGACACCGTCAAGCAGCGTCTACCGGTATGGAAGCACCAACTCTTCGTCGACGGATCCGACGAATGGGTGGGCTCGGCCTGAGAACCGAGCCCCCCGTCGTCAGTTGGCGGGTGCGGGCGCAGGTGCCGGCACGAGCAGTGCCGGGTCACCGGGAGCCGGTGCGGGCAGTGCCGGGTCACCGGGAGCCGGTGCGGGCAGGGCCGGATCGACCGGCGCGGGCGCGGGCCCGGTCGGCACGTTCGGTCCCGGCGCCTGCGCGGGAATCGGCGTGTTCATGCCGCGCTGAGACAGCCCGACGATGAGGGCTTCCTTGCCGCTGATGTCGTGGTTCTGGACTGCCTGCCACAGATCCTTGAGGTAGCTCGTGTTGGGGCTGTCGACGGGGCCTGCGGCGTTGGGATCCATCGTCGACCCTGGCGGCGGTGCGTCCGGGCTGGCGAGATGCGGGATGCCGTTGGGCGGCAGCACGGCCGGATCGGCGGCGGGAGCGGCGAGCGGCGCGGGCGCGGCCGGGTCGACGACCGGCGCAGGCGCGGGAGCGGCGGCGTCGGGCGCAGGTGCGGCGTCCGGAGCGGGCAGGGGTGCGGGAGCCGGGAAGATCGGATCCTGCGGCAGCGGGGCACCGTGCAGGGCCCACGCCTGCGGCTCGGCGGCCGGCGCGGCACCCTCGGGGGCGACGTCCCAGTCCGCGACGTTGACCGCGGGGGTCGCCTCGTCGAGCTTCAGGGGGCCGAGGCTCGGCGGAAGCGGAGGAGGCATCGGTGCGTCGAGCGGTGCGGCGTCCACCGGCGGGGGCGGCGGCGCGTCGTCGGCGGGTGCGGGCGGTGCCGGGGCGTCGAATCCGACCGTCACGGCCTGATCTGGCGCTGGCGGCGGGGGCAGCTCGTCGACCGGCGGCGGGGGAGGCAGGGGGGCGTCCAGCGGGACGGCCTGGTCCGGTGCCGGCGGCGGGGGCAGCTCGTCGACCGGCGGCGGGGGAGGCAGCGGCGCGTCGAGCGGGGCCGCTTGGTCGGGGGCGGGCGGCAGTGGGGCGGCGTCGGCCGGGGGCGGGGGAACGTCTCCGCCGAGATCGGGGTTGTCGAGAGGCGCGGCGTCGGCGACGACGTTGCGGGGGGTGGCGCTGGAGAGTCCGGTGCCACACACCGGCCAGGCTCCGCGGCCCTGTCCGGCCAGCACGCGCTCGGCGACGGCGATCTGCTCGTCCTTGGACGCGAGGTAGGCGGCGGGTGCGTACTCCGTGCCACCGTGGCCGGCCCAGGTGCTCGGGGAGAACTGGAGTCCGCCCTGGTAGCCGTTGCCGGTGTTGATGGCCCAGTTTCCACCGGACTCACAGCCGGCGACTCGGTCCCATTCGCCGTCGGTCGCCGCGCTGGCGTGTCCGGCGAGGGCGAGGCCGCCCGTGCCGAGCACGGCGCCGGTGAAGGCGATCTTGGCGACGTTCACGGCCGAGCTGGGGGTTTTGCGATGCCGTCCACTCATGGGTGTAGAAAGTCCTCTCGTCCACGCCTACGAGGTCAGCTGTCGGGTTCGGGCTAGAGAGGTTGCCCGGCCTTGGCCTCGCGGCTTTCGGCTTCACCCCAAGGAATCTCGTGCTTCCGCACGTGACTCCGAGTCCTTGTGTATCGGTGGACCGGTGGGTCCCCCGCCTCCATCCCTGAGGTAGGTCTTGACCATGTCCAACGGATGGAGCTCGGCGTAACTGGGCATGGCGGGCCACGATTGAGGTCGTCGGCTTGGAATAGGACCGTAACGGGTACTTCGTCTTTCAGCACCTTTGGCAGGTGTGGGTGTCGCCCTGCCCAGCAAATCTTATGAGAACGTTAAAACGGCAGCACGCCGACACGTTTACGCAGGGAATCTCCGCGGTGAACAGCGCGTGTGACACTTTGTGATCATTCCGTGATGTGACGCATATCACTCTTATCCGCCGGCGAAGGGCGGTAAGACATCGACCGTTTGGTTTGTTCGGAGCGTCTTTTCGACGTCGCGCACCGCGATCTCGTCGCACAGGAACGAACACCGGTCGAGTACGGCGGACAGCGTTCCGCTGCGGGTGCGGAGAGTGGCGACGAGGTCGGCCACCGTGGCCCCCGACGCCAAGGACACCGTCTCGGTCTCCACGCCTGCGGCGGCCCGCGCGGCGGCGAAGTAACGCACCGTCACGTCCATCGTCAGCCGCCGATGGCGCTCATCGGGCGATCCGGCTGTTGGAACCCGGGATCGTTGATGCCGTGTCCGGCGGGCTTGGCCCACATCGCCGCGCGCCAGGCGGCTTCGACGGCGCCGTCGTCGGCGCCCCGACGCATCAGGAGCCGCAGATCGGTCTCCTCACGGGAGAACAGGCAGCTGCGGATCTGACCGTCGGCGGTGAGCCGCGTGCGGTCGCACGCCCCGCAGAAGGCGTCGGAGACCGATGCGATGACGCCCACGGTGCCCTTGCCGCCGTCCACGCGCCACAGCTGGGCAGGCGCAGAGCCGCGGGGGGCGGCATCGGGAACCAAGTCGAACTCGCGCCTCAGCGTGCTCAGGATCAGATCCGCGTCGATCGCCTCGTCGCGCTGCCACTGGTGGCCGGCGTCGAGTGGCATCTGCTCGATGATGCGCAGTTGATAGCCGTGGTCCAGACAGAACCGGAGGAGTGCGACGGCGTCGCCGAGCCCGGTGACGGGGTCCAGGACCGCGTTGACCTTCACCGGCGACAAGCCGGCGTCGGCGGCCGCGGCCAGGCCGGCGAGGACGTCGTCGAGGCGGTCGCGCCGGGTGATGCGGGCGAAGTGCTCGGGGTTGACCGTGTCGAGTGAGACGTTCACCCGGTCCAGGCCGGCGGCCTTCAGCGCCGCGGCCCGGCGGACGAGTCCGATGCCGTTGGTGGTCACCGCGGTCTGCGGCCGCGGCCGCAACGACGTTGCCGCCGCGATGGCTCCTTCGAGGTTGCGCGACAGCAGCGGCTCCCCGCCGGTGAACCGAACGTTGGTGATTCCGAGGCGCGTGACCGCGATGGTGAGCAGGCGCGCGAGCTCGTCGGGGCTCAGCAGATCGTCACCCGGCAGCCACTCGAGGCCCTCGGCGGGCATGCAGTACGTGCAGCGCAAATTGCATCGATCGGTCAGCGACACCCGCAGATCGGTGGCGGCTCGGCCGAAGGTGTCGAGCAGAGGGCCGTCGGTGGGCGCGGCGCCGGCGGGCCGGGCCGGGCGCTTGATGCCTGGCACGCCCAGCGCCGTCACCGTCACGCGAAGACGCCCTGGTTCGTCGGCACGATCTCCTTGCCGAGGGGGAACAGGGACACCGGGATGAGCTTCAGGTTGGCCAGCGCCAACGGGATGCCGATGATCGTCACCGCCATGGCGATCGCCGTGATGACGTGCCCAATCGCCAGCCAGATGCCGCACAGGATCACCCAGATCACGTTGCCGATCATGGCGCCGGCGCCCGCGCCCGGCTTGTCGACGACGGTCTGGCCGAACGGCCACAGGGCGTACACCCCGATCCGGAACGCCGCGAAGCCGAACGGGATGGTGACGATGAGGATGAAGCACAGAATGCCGGCGAGGAAGTACCCAAGGGCCAGCCACAGGCCGCCGAAGATCAACCAGATGACGTTCAGTATTAGGCGCATGTCTCCTCCAGCGGTGGCTCCCAGCCTACCGACAGGTGGTCGAGCAGTGACGGCTGCAGGTGGCGTCCTTGTAGGATCATTGCATTCGCGTCCCGCACGAGTGGGACGCGTTCATTGCGAAACGAGCGGGTGAGACCAGTGCCGACCGGCAAGGTGAAGTGGTACAGCGCCGAGAAGGGCTTCGGCTTCGTGTCCCAGGAGGAGGGTGAGGACGTCTACGTGGGGTCCTCCGCGCTTCCGGCCGGAGTTCAGGAGCTCAAGGCGGGCCAAAAGGTCGAGTTCGGCATCGCCGCCGGACGCCGCGGCCCGCAGGCGTTGAGTCTCAAGGTGATCGAACCGCCCCCAAGCGTGGCGCGTGGTCGCCGCGAGGCGGCCCCGCCCGCCGAGCACAAGCACACCCCCGACGAGCTCCACGGCATGGTCGAGGACATGATCACCCTTCTCGAGGGGTCCGTTCAGCCGGAGCTGCGCAAGGGCAAGTACCCCGACCGCAAGACCGCGCGTCGTATCTCCGAGGTGGTCAAGGCCGTGGCTCAGGAGCTCGACGCCTAGTCTTTCGCGGCGCGAACGTCGACTTGTCGTCGCCCTCAGGCAGTTTCGGCGACGACGAGTCCACGCTCGCGTAGTGCAGCTCGGACCCGCTGCAGGACGACCCACGGGCGGCGACGCAGCATCTCACCGCTGACCCGTACGACGATCCACCCCAATTCCGTCAACTCGGCAATCCGGTCGATGTCGCGGCTGCGCTGCCGCGGGTCGGTCCAGTGGTGGGCACCGTCGAATTCGACTGCGACCCTCGCATCGGGCCAACCCATGTCGAGTCGTGCGACGAAGCGCCCGCGTTCGTCGCGCACCTCCATCTGTGTCTGCAGAGGTGGTAGGTCTGCCGTGGTGAGCAGGAGCCGGGTCCTGGTCTCCTGCGGCGACTCGGCCCCCGGGTCGCTGAGTTCGAGCACGCGGCGGAGCTGCCTGGTGCCCCGCGCGCCTCGGTGTCGTTCGGCGATCGCGTGGACTGCGTCGACGCCCACCCCCGTCGCGTGGCGCAACGCATCGATTCTGACCACGGCCGTCTCGAGTCCCGGCACCCGTCCGATGTCGAACGCCGTGCGGGCGGCTGTGGTGACGGGCATCCCGCGGCGGCGACATACCTCGTCGTCTGCGAGCACGTCACTGTGCAGCACGATGCCGTCGACCTTGTCGCGGCCCGGCCGGTTCACCTCCGCGGGGAGGTCGGCGTCGATCCAGCGCGCGCCGTGCAGCGCGGCCGCGGACATCCCGGCGAGCACGCCGAGGCGTCGGGACCACAGCCACGCGGCGACGGCCTTGTCGACCGCGTCGGGTCGTGCACCACGGGGCACGTACACGTTCCGATGCATGGCGACGTAGGTCGTGCGGAGCCCGTGATTGGTGACGAGACCGGCGGCGAGGGCCTCGGTGCCGACGAACGGCCATGACGGGGACACGCAATTTGGACTCGAATCGACCCGCCACGGTTCCCCAGGCCCTCGAACGTCGACCTGTCGTCGACCGCGGGCGGAGTATTCGACGTTAAGTCCACGCTCGGCGGGGAACACTGGTGAGCGTGACCTACGTCAACCCCGAGGGCGACTTCAACCGCGACACCAAGTACATCGAGACGCGCATCACGGCCGACGGCCGCGACGGCTACCCGGTCGAGCCGGGTCGCTACCGGCTGGTGGTGGCGCGCGCCTGCCCGTGGGCCAACCGCGCAATCATCGTCCGACGCCTGCTCGGGCTGGAAGACGTGCTCTCCATTGGCTTTTGCGGGCCGACGCACGACGAGCGCAGCTGGACCTTCGACCTCGACCCCGGCGGCGTCGACCCCGTCCTGAAGATTCCGCGGCTGCAGGACGCGTACTTCGCGAGGTTCCCCGACTACGAGAAGGGCATCACGGTGCCCGCGATCGTCGACGTGCCGACGGGCGCGGTGGTCACCAACGACTTCCCTCAGATGACGCTCGACCTGTCCACGGAGTGGACCGAGTACCACCGTCCCGGCGCCCCACGGCTGTATCCGGAGGAGCTGCGGTCGGAGATCGACGAGGTGTCGCAACGGATCTACACCGAGGTGAACAACGGGGTGTACCGGTGCGGGTTCGCCGGCTCGCAAGGCGCCTACGAGAAGGCCTACGACCGCCTGTTCACCGCGCTGGACTGGCTGTCGGAAAGGCTTGCCACGCAACGGTTCCTGGTGGGTGACACCATCACCGAGGCCGACGTGCGGCTGTTCACGACGCTGGCCAGATTCGACCCCGTCTACCACGGGCACTTCAAGTGCAACCGGGAGAAGCTCGCCGAGCTGCCCGTGCTGTGGGCCTACGCGCGCGACTTGTTCCAGACGCCGGGATTCGGCGACACCGTCGACTTCGTCCAGATCAAGACGCACTACTACGTGGTGCACGCCGACATCAACCCGACCAAGGTGGTGCCCAAGGGGCCCGACCTGTCCAATTGGTCGACCCCGCACGGCCGGGAGGAACTCGGCGGCAGACCGTTCGGCGACGGTACGGCGCCCGGCCCGACGCGCGACGGCGAGACGGTTCCGGCCGGGCACGGGGCCGGCTAGGGCCAGATCGTCGCGATCGACCACTCCGCGTGCGGCCACGGGAACTCGTTGTTCTGCGCGTCGCGGACGAGCGTCGGCAACTGCACCGCGAACCCGGTCAGCCGCCCGCGGCGGGCGTCGACCGTCGGAATGGTGACGGCGAGCGTGCTGTTGGGCCGGAACTCCGACACGGCGGGTTCGCCGTCTCCCTCGTACGCGCGAATCAGCACCCACGGCGCCCGCGCGATGGCCGGTGGGACCGACAGCTGAATGGGGTTGCGCCAGCTGACCGCCAGCGTGCCAACCGTCTTCGGGACGTCGCAGTCGGTGATGACGAAGACGTCGCAGTAGCGGTACGGGCCCACTCGCACCAGTTGCTCGCGCGTGTAGGCGCTGATCTCGGGATGCTTCGGCGCGGGCGTCCGGCTGAGCTGCCACACCAGGGCGCCGGTGAGCAACGTGGCCACCAGCGTCACGCACGCGAGGATGACGGCGACGCGCTTCATTCGCGCACCGCCGATGCCGTGCCACGGCTCTCCTGCTCGGCGAACACCGGCCGATTGCCGCCGAGTCCTGGGATCAGCGAGTCGCCGCCGTTGCTCACCAAGGTTTGCGCAAGCCCCAGGATCAGCACCGCCGTGATGGCGGTGAAGCCCACCCACAGATCGGTGTAGATCAGCACCCCCATCGCGCCGCCCGCGACCCAGGCCAGCTGAAGCAGCGACTCCGACCGTCCGAAGGCCGACGCCCGCGACTGTTCGGGCAGGTCGTCCTGCAGCGACGCGTCCAACGAGGCCTTTGCCACTGCGCTGGCCCCCGAGGTGACCAGCGTGGCCAGCGCCGCGACGTAGAGGTTTCCGAAGACGGCCGTCGCCAGCGACATCACGGTCACGGCGGTAGCCGCCCGCACCACGAGGCGTGCGGGGTTTCCGAGTTGGAGGCGGGCCGCGGTGAAGTTGCCGACGAAGTTGCCGATTCCCGCGGCCGCGCCGATGAGGCCGAGGATGCGCAGCTGTTCCCAGCCGCTGGCGTCGTGAGACTTGGCGACGAAGGCGGGGTAGAGGAACAGGAAGCCGACCATCACCTTGATGGTGCAGTTGCCCCACAACGAGGTGATGATGTTGCGGCCCAGGGGTTGTCGGGTCTTCTCGGTGACGCCGGGATGAGTCGGTCGGCCGAATTGCTCGGTCGGTCCGTGATAGCTCAGCGTCGTCGGAACCTCACCGGCGGTGACCTCGACCCACTTCGGGATGCGCATCGACAGCGCCGCGCCCACCACCGTGATGGCGACGATGACGTACAGCGCGCCGGGCAGGCGGAACAGCCCGAACAGGTACTCCACGCCCGCGGCGATAGCACCGCCGAGGATGGTGCCGCCGAGCAGTCCGAACATGGTCAGCCGCGAGTTCACCCGGACGAGGTCGATGCTGGGTGGCAGCACGCGGGGCGTGACGGCGCTGCGCAGCACGCTGAACGACTTGGACAGCACCATCATTCCGAGCGCACAGGGGTAGAGCACCCACGGCGGGAAGCTGCCGGTGGCGGGGTCGTAGTTGGCGATGAGCACGACCGCCAGCGCGGTGCGGACGGCGAACGAGGTGGCGAGCGCGACGCGGCGGCCGTGCTGCAAGCGGTCGATCGCGGGGCCGATCAACGGCGCGATGACGGCGAACGGCGCGATGGTGATGACGAGGTACAGCGCGACCTTGCTCTTGCTCTCCCCGGACGCGGCGGCGAAGAACAGCGTGTTGGCCAAGGCGACCGCCATCGCGGAGTCGGCGGCGAAGTTGGCCATCACCGGATAGGTCAGGGCGGTGAGTCCGGACTTGTCTGCTCCGTCGGCGGTGGCCGCCTTCTGGAACAGCCCGTACATGCGCGAGCCCATTTCGCGCCCGCGCCCGCCGGCGCCCCGCGGTCGGTCCGAGGACGGTCCGAGGCCAGGGTCGGACGCGTCGCGGTGGTGGGTGCGGTGGCTCTCCTCGATGGGCGGCAGCCACCGATTCGCGCTCGACTGACGGGGGACCGACGGGCTGCTCGGATAGTTCGCCATCCCCGGATGCTCACCGCGGTGACCGCCCGGTGGACGGGGCGGATGGTAGCGGGGGTCTCGCGAGTCATCCACGCCACTGATTGTTCCCCATCGGAGGAAGCACCGCCCGCAGGGCAGCCGGTGTGGCTTTGCTCCAGGGTCGTCAGGCAGTATTGGGGGTGATGGACAGCATGATCGAACCGGCCGAGCAGGCCGCTCAGAACCTCGAGACCACACACCCGGAGCCGTCGGCGGAACTCGCCGCCGTGCTCATGGGTGCGGTCGACGCCGCGCGAGCGGCGATCGTCGAGTTCGAGGGCGGTGACGCGGCCGAGGGTTTGGTCGGCGAGTACCTGGGTGCTGCCTTCGAGGATCCGAACGCTGCGACCCACCGATTCCTGGCCGCGATGCCCGGATACCAGGGCTGGCAGTGGGCCGTGGTGGTCGCCGCGTATCCGGGTGCCGATCACGCCACCATCAGCGAGGTCGTGCTGGTGCCCGGTCCGACGGCGCTGCTGGCGCCGCAGTGGGTGCCGTGGCAGGAGCGCATCCAACCGGGCGATCTGAGCCCCGGCGACCTGCTGGCCACACCGACCGACGATCCGCGCTTGGTGCCGGGCTACATGTCCTCCGGCGACGAGGAACTCGACGAGCTGGCGGCCGAGGTCGGCTTGGGTCGACGCCAGGTGCTCAGCCAGTGGGGCCGCATCGAGGCGGCCGAACGCTGGAACGACGGTGACTACGGCCCCGACTCGGCGATGGCCCGGGCCACCCGCAAGGTGTGCCGCGACTGCGCCTACTACCTACCCCTGACCGGCACGCTCGGCACCCTCTTTGGCGCCTGCGCCAACGAGATGTCGGCCGACGGACACGTCGTGGCCAGTGAATACGGTTGCGGTGCGCACTCCGACACGCCTCAGCCCGCCACGATCGGGTCGCCCATGTTCGAGCCGTTCGACGACGGCGTCATCGACCTCACCCAACCCGCCGCCCAGCCAGACCCCGAGTCCGTACCCGAGCCGGTCGAGGGCTAACTCTCGGCGGCCGCCTTGATGCGGCTCAGGGAGGCGTTCATGCCGTCGACCAGCTCGCGTTCGAAGCTGGGGACCCCACCCATGACGGCGTTGACCAGCAGGTTGGACATCGGCTTCACGCCGTTCTGCGCATGCCGGGTTTCGACGAGCCGGGTGCCGGTGGGAGTCGGCTCCAGCTCGTAGCTCCAGACGGTGTTGTTCTCGTTCACCCGGAACGCCAGCTTGCGCTCCGGCACGACCTCGGTGATGCGGCTGGTCGTCGGCCAGAACAGGAAGTTGCGTCGGTTCACGTTGAGGGTCCTGGTTCCGGGACGCAACGGCCCGAACGGCTTCATCAGCAGGCACTGCGGGCTCCACCGCGGCATCAGGCGCAAGTCGGACACCAACGCCCACACCCGTGCCGGTGACGCGTCGACGTCGACGTGGGCTTGAAGCAGGGGTTGCGCCATGGGTGTGCCTCCGCGGGTCACTCGAGTCCGCGCTGCGCTCCTCGGGCGCCGCGTCGGACGGCGCTACGTTGCCACAGGAAGATCGACGTGCCCAACACGCCCACCCCGAGGCCGGCCACGGTCACCGGGCGCCAGTCGTGCAGAGCGGGCACGGTGAAGGCGAGCACGGCCGCGACGAGCCACGCGGCCGCGATCACGTAGATCACGGGCCACGGCCGAAGGAGGATCTCGGGCAGCGGCGGAGGGGCCGGCTGCGGTTCGGTCGGCGTCGCGTCCATTGCGGACCAACCTAATCGATTCCCGTCCCGGTGTCGGTACTGTTTGCGTCGTGAGCGACCCCGATGCCCGCCTGGCCAGCGACCTTTCGTTGGCCGTGGTGCGATTGGCGCGGCAGCTGCGGTTTCGTCGCCCCGATTCCCCGGTGTCGCTGTCCCAACTGTCGGCGCTCTCCACGCTCGCCAAGGAGGGTCCGATCACGCCCGGCGCCCTGGCCATCCGCGAGCGGGTCCGGCCGCCGTCCATGACGCGCGTCATCGCCTCGCTGGCCGAACTCGGCTTCGTCGACCGCGTCGCCCACCCGGACGACGGCCGTCAGGTGCTGGTGTCGGCGTCGACGGCGGGGCGTGACCTGCTCGACGTCGAGCGACGCGCGAGCCAGGAATGGCTGCAGCAGCGGTTGGCTCGACTTCGGCCGGAGGAACGAAAGACCTTGCTGGCCGCCGCCGACCTGATGTCCGCGATCGTGGACGAAGGCAGCGCTTGAGCGAGCTGCACGGGGTCAACGTCGTCCCCGTCGACGATCCCGGCGATCCCCGGCTCGACGACTTCCGCGATCTCAACAGCATCGACCGCAGGCCCGACCTGCCCACCGGCAAGGGCCTCGTCATCGCCGAGGGCGTGCTGGTGGTCCAGCGAATGCTGGCCTCCCGCTTCGTCCCGAGGTCGTTCCTGGGCACCGAGCGCCGGCTGCGTGAGTTGGCCGAGGACCTTCAGTCCACCGACGCGCCCTTCTACCTCGCGAGTGCCGAGGTGATGGCCGACGTCGTCGGCTTTCACCTCAACCGCGGGGTGCTGGGGGCGGCCCCGCGCCCGGTGGAGCTGTCGACGCCGCAGGTGCTCGACGGCGCCCGCACCATCGCGGTTCTCGAAGGCGTCAACGACCACGAGAACCTCGGCTCGGTGTTTCGGAACGCGGCCGGGCTCGGCGTCGACGCGGTCGTCTTCGGTCTTGGGTGTGCCGACCCGCTGTACCGCCGCGCGGTGCGCGTGTCGATGGGGCACGCGTTGCTGGTGCCCTACGCCTGGTCCGCGAACTGGCCCCACGAACTGGAGACGTTGCGTGACAACGGATTTCGCGTCCTCGCGATGACGCCCAACCCGGCGGCTCCGACGTTGGCCGCGGCCATGTCGACGCTGGCGGACCAGAAGGTGGCCATCCTGGTCGGTGCCGAGGGGCCGGGTCTCGACGAGCGGACGATGCGGGCCAGTGACGTCCGCGTGCGGATCCCGATGGCCCGGGGAACGGACTCCTTGAACGTGGCCACCGCCGCGGCGATGGCCTTCTACGAGCGAGCTAGGCTCGCCCCATGACCGACGACGCGTCCACGCCGTGGGGGACCGGGCTCACCGTGGCGGCGTTCGTCGCAGCCGTGACGGCGGGCGCGATCGTCGTCCTCAGCCTGGGGCTCACCCGGGTGCATCCGCTGCTGGCGGTGGGGCTGAATCTGGTGGCCGTGGGCGGGCTCGCGCCGACGGTGTGGGGTTGGCGGAGCCGGCCGGTGTGGCGGTGGTTCGTGCTTGGCAGCGCCGTCGGCGTGGCCGCCGGCTGGCTGGCCCTGCTCGGCATGGCGATTCAGGCGATGGTGGCCTGACTCAGGGCTGGTTCGCCGACCGCACGCCCAGCAGGACGTCTTCCCAGCCGGGAACCTCCGGGCGGCGCTTGCGCGTCCGTGCCTTCGCCGGCGCAGGCGCCTTCGCGGGCTCCGGGGCCGGTGCGGTGGCCGGCTCGGGCGTGGGCTCGGGCAGCGAGAGGTCAAGCGTCGGAACGGGTGCCACCGAGCGCAGCGCGGGGCGGTCGAAGTGGGGATCGATCAGCTCGGCCGCGGCGTCGTCGAACGCCGTGGCGGTGCCGCCGTGGGCACCGGGGGTGAAGCGGAAGTGTGCAACGTTCTCCGAACGGCCGGCCTTCCAGGTCAGCTGGACCGTCCAGCGGCCGTCCTCGTTGCGCCAGGCGTCCCACGCGGTGGCGTCGGGATCGAGCCCACGGCCGACCAGGGCGGTGGTGACCGTTTCCAACAGCGTCAGCACCGCGGGGCCGTCGGCGAGCACCGGGTGGGCCGCGGTCGCGAGTTCGGCGGCGCGGGAGCGCTCCAGGAGCACCGGGTGGGCGAATCGCTCGACCCTGGCGGCATCCTCGCCGGCCGCTCCGGCCACCTGTTCGACGGATGCTCCCGCGCGGATCCTGGACTGAATCTCCTTGGGGGTCAACACGGTCGGCACCTCGGCATCGGCTTGAAAGGGCAGGGTGTCACCGCTCAACGCGGCGCGGAGGCGGTCGTCCGGACGAAGTACGAACTTCTCGGTGCCCTCGGCCGTCTCGCAAATGATGCGGGTACCGGACCGACCATCGTTGAAGTCCAGTCCGACGACCTTTAGTTCTCGCATGTGCGACCTCCTAGGGCAGCTCAGCGGTCACCCTACTTCGTTATCGTCCCGTAACCGCGCTGACACGCTCGACCCGGTTAGAGGCGCTCGACGACCCAGTCGACGCACGCCGTCAGCGCGCTCACGTCGTCGGGGTCGACGGCCGGGAACATCGCCACCCGGAGTTGGTTACGGCCCAATTTGCGGTAGGGCTCGGTGTCGACGATGCCGTTGGCCCGCAGCACCTTGGCCACGGCGGCCGCGTCGACCGCATCGGTGAAGTCGACCGTGCCCACGACCTGCGACCGTAGGGCCGGGTCGGCCACGAACGGCGTCGTGTACTCGGTGGCCTCAGCCCACCTATACAGCCGACCCGAGGAGTCGGCGGTGCGGCCGACGGCCCAGTCGAGGCCGCCGTTGCCGTTGAGCCAGTCGAGTTGGTCGGCCATCAGCACCAGCGTGCCGATCGCGGGGGTGTTGTAGGTCTGATTCTTGAGGCTGTTGTCGACGGCGATCGGCAGCGACAGGAAGTCGGGCACCCAGCGACCCGATGCCGCGATCTTCTCGACGCGGGCCAGCGCGGCGGGGCTCATGATCGCCAACCACAGGCCGCCGTCGGAGGCGAAGTTCTTCTGGGGGGCGAAGTAGTACGCATCGGTGTCGCCGACGTCGACGGGCAGTCCGCCGGCGGCCGAGGTCGCGTCGATGACGACCAGCGCATCGCCCGCCGGACGCCGGATCGGCACGGCCACACCGGTCGACGTTTCGTTGTGCGCCCAGGCGACGACGTCGACGGAGGGATCCGACTGCGGCTCGGGTGCGCTGCCCGGGTCGGCCTTGACGATGATGGGATCGCCGACGAATGGGTTGGCCTTGACCGCCGAGGCGAACTTGGCGCTGAACTCGCCGAAGGTCAGGTGCAGCGAGCGCTGGTCGATCAGACCGAACGCCGCGGCGTCCCAGAACGCCGTCGACCCGCCGTTGCCGAGGATGACCTCGTATCCGTCGGGCACCGAGAACAGCTGACGCACTCCGTCGCGCACCCGTCCGACCAGGTTCTTCACCGGGGCCTGCCGGTGTGACGTGCCGAAGAGGTGGCCGGCGTCGGCCAGCGCCTGTAGCTGCTCGGGACGCACCTTCGACGGACCGGAGCCGAAGCGTCCGTCCACGGGCTTGAGGTCGGCGGGAATCACGAGGTCGGCCATGGTGCCCCAGCGTAATGAGCGCCTCGAACCGGTGGCGACCCGCACGGCGATAGGCTGGCGAACCTCGTGATCTGACATGGTGGGGGCGCTGGTGGCCGACGGAGACGTCTTCCGGGAGAACGATCTCGGAGTGCTGTCCGGTCGGCTCCTGAATGCGTTCCAGGACGAGCTCTTCCGGCGGCTGCACGAGCAGGGATTCGACGACATCGCCCCGCGTCATGGCGCCGTGTTGGTGATCCACTGTTGGATCCGGCGTTCCTGCAGTCCTGTGCCGAGGCCTACCTGGGCGGCCGTCGACCGGACGACCCGCGGGCCTCGCCCCTGTTCGACGCCCACGACGACCTACCCCCGTTGCTGATCCAGGTCGGGTCGGACGAGGTGCTGCTCGACGACTCGCTCCGGTTCGCCCACGGGGCCGCGGACGTGCGCCTCGAGGTGTGGCAGGGCATGCATCACGTGTTCCAGCTCAACGTCACCGAACTCGTCAGCGCGCGACGGGCTCTCGACGCCGCCGGAGCGTTCCTCGCCGAGCATCTCGGAGTCGACCGACATGATCTACGTCACATGTGATCGAGATAACCCGTTCAGCCCACACTCAGGAAAATGCCCTGTTCAATTCGTGGGACCTCCGGTACCGTCGTGGACAACAAGGTGACGAATGTAAACCTCACGGGAGGCTCCTCATGGCTACCAAGACCGCTCGCACCCGCATCATCCGCCGCTGGCGCAAGAACATGGACGTGCTCGACGACACCGCCTACGTCGACACCCTCACCACGCTCTCCGAGGGGTCGGTGCGCCGCAACTTCAACCCGTACACCGACATCGACTGGGACACCCCGGAGTTTGCCGTGACCGAGGGCGACGAGCGCTGGATCCTGCCGGCGACCGACCCGATCGGCAAGCATGCCTGGTACCGGTCGCAGCTCAAGGATCGCCAGATCGAGATCGGAATGTGGCGCCAGGCCAACGTCGCCAAGGTGGGACTTCACTTCGAGTCGATCCTGATCCGCGGGCTGATGGAGTACTCGTTCTGGACGCCCAACAACTCCCCGGAGTACCGCTACTGCCTGCACGAGGCGGTCGAGGAGTGCAACCACACCCTGATGTTCCAGGAGATGGTGAACCGCATCGGCGCCGACGTCCCCGGCATGCCGAAGATGCTCAAGTGGGTCCAGCCCTTCATCCCACTGGTCGCCGGCCCGCTGCCCATCCCGTTCTGGTTCGGCATCCTCGCCGGCGAGGAGCCCATCGACCACACGCAGAAGAACGTGCTGCGCGAGGGCAAGGCGCTGCACCCGATCATGGAACGGGTGATGGCGATCCACGTGGCCGAGGAGGCGCGGCACATCTCCTTCGCGCACGAATATCTCCGCAAGCGGGTGCCCAATCTGCCACGCGCCAAGCGCTTCTGGCTCTCGCTCTACGTGCCCGTCGTGATGCGGGTGCTGTGCTCGGCGATCATCGTGCCGCCGCGCGCCTTCTGGCAGGAGTTCGACATCCCGCGCTCGGTCCGCAAGGAGATCTTCTTCAAGTCGCCCGAATCACGAAAGATGTTGCGCGACATGTTCGGTGACGTCCGGATGCTGTGCAAGGAGACGGGCCTGATGAATCCCGTTGCGAAGCTCATCTGGCGGATCTGCCGAATCAACGGTGACGCGAGCCGCTACCGCAGCGAGCCGCAGCGCCAGCATCTCGTCTCGGTTGCGTAGGCCGACGTGCCCCATGTGATCACCCAGTCGTGTTGCAGCGACGGGTCTTGCGTCTACGCCTGTCCGGTGAACTGCATCCATCCGTCACCGGACGAGCCGGGGTTCGCGACGGCCGAGATGCTCTACATCGACCCCGTGGCGTGCGTGGACTGCGGCGCGTGCGTCACGGCGTGCCCGGTCGGCGCCATCTCGCCGGACACCAAGCTCGACGAGAGCCAGCAGGTGTTCGTCGAACTCAACGCCGCGTTCTATCCCAAGCGGGAGGGCAAGCTTCCCCCGACGTCCAAGCTGGCCCCGGTGGCCGACGCGCCCGCCGTGCACCCGCGGCCGAGCGGACCCCTCACCGTCGCCGTCGTCGGCTCAGGACCCGCCGCCATGTACGCGGCGGACGAACTGCTGACCCAGCAGGGTGTGCGGGTCAATGTGTTCGAGAAGTTGCCGACGCCATACGGTTTGGTGCGTGCGGGTGTGTCGCCCGATCATCAGACCACCAAGCGCGTCACCGCGTTGTTCGACCGCATCGCCGGCCTGCGGGGCTTCACCTTCTACCTCAACGTGGAGGTGGGCCGTCATCTGTCCCTGGCCGAACTCGCCAAGCACCACCACGCCGTGCTGTACGCCGTCGGAGCGCCGACCGACCGTCGCCTCGAGGTCGACGGCATGGACTTGCCGGGCACCAACACCGCTACCGAGATGGTGGCCTGGATCAACGGCCATCCCGAATATGCCGACCTGCCAGTCGATTTGAGTGCTGAGTCCGTCGTGGTGGTCGGCAACGGCAACGTGGCGCTCGACGTGGCGCGCATCCTCACCACCGATCCCGACGCGCTGGCCCGCACCGACGTCTCCGATCACGCCCTCGCGGCGCTGCGCGAGTCCCGGGTGCGGGAGGTGGTCGTGGCCGCACGCCGGGGCCCCGCGGCGTCGGCGTTCACGCTGCCGGAGCTGATTGGGCTGACCACCACGCACGAGGTGGTGCTCTCCGCCGAGGATCACGACCTGGTTCGCCAGGATCTGCTGACCGAGTCGGATCCCTTGACCCGCAACAAGCTCGAGCTGCTCGTCAAGCTGGGCGACGCGTCCGCACCGATCGTCCGCCCCCGCATCCGACTGGCGTATCGCCTGACCCCGCTGCGCGTCCTCGGGGACGAGAAGGTCGAGGGCGTGGCCTTCACCGTCACGGGCACCGACGAGATCCGCGAGATTGCCGCCGGCATGGTGCTGACGTCGATCGGATACCGCGGCAAGCCAATTCGTGATCTGCCCTTCGACGAGTCGGCCGCCGTGGTGCCCAACGACGGTGGGCGGGTCGCCGAGACGCCGGGCGTCTACGTCGCCGGCTGGATCAAGCGGGGGCCGACGGGCTTCATCGGCACCAACAAGTCGTGCGCGGCGGAGACCGTTCGCAATCTCGTCGCCGACTACAACGCGGGGCTTCTCCCCGATCCGCCCGCCCGGCCTTCGGCGCTGGACCGGTTGGTCCGCGTCCGCCAGCCCGACGTCGTCGACGCGGCGGGCTGGGCGGCCATCGACCACGCGGAGATCGCACGCGGCGGCGCGGACCGCCCGCGGGACAAGTTCACCGCGATCCCCGACATGCTGGCCGCGGCCGCCGCAGCGCCGACCCCGTCGCTGGGACGGCGTCTGCTGTCGGGACTTCGCCTCTAAGCCCGACCCGACCATTTTCCCAAAAGGGGCGCACCGGTCCCGGTGCGGGCGTATGCAAATGGCATGAGAGCTGCGGCGTTCGTCGGTCGGGTGGGTGAGTTGGCGGTGGCGCTGGGCGTCGGCGCGGCGTTGTTCGCCGGGACGGGAACGGCGTGGGCCGACCCGTCCTCGGAGTCGTCGGACGCCGCACCCGCCTCCTCTCCGTCGGGTTCTGCGTCCGAGTCGACGTCGGGTTCTACGTCCGGTCCCGCCGACGGGGAGACCACGGGCGCGACGACCGGATCGTCGCCCCGCGCGGACTCGTCGTCCGCGACGACGGACGGGCCGAGGTCCACGGTGAGCGCGTCGACGGTGACCGTCACCGCAGCCGACACCGACACCGACACCGACGCCGATGCCGATGCCGATGCCGAGGTGAAACCCGCCGACGAACCCGCGGCCGCGCCCAAGACCAAGAAGACGTCCGCCACGACCGCGGACCCCACGTCGCCGCCGGTCAGCACGGTTGCCGCCAACGAGGTCCGGACGAACACCAAAACTGCTGCCCTGCAGAGTGATTCGACCTCTATGCAGCAGAGTCTAGTGACTGCGGCGGTGCAACGCTCGCCGGAGCCGGCCGTACCGACGCTGCGTCCCTGGCCCACCGCGTTCGATCCGATCACGGTGGTCACCTACGTCACCGGCTTGGTGTCCAGCGTGGTCAACGCCGTGCTGAGTCCGTTCGCCGCGGGCGCCCCGGCCCTGCCGTCGGATCCGACGCCGTGGGCGCTGCTCGCGTGGGTGCGTCGCGAACTGTTCAACGAGTCGCCGACGGTCACCGCCCGGCCGCAGACGCAGAGCCTCGATCTCGACGGCGACGTCGTCGTCACGGGCAACGTGGGCGCCGCCGACGCCGACGGCGACGCGACGACCTACACCGTCGTCGGCCGGCCCCTCAACGGCGGAACCGTGACGGTCGCCGCGAACGGCGACTTCACCTACCGGCCGATGAACGCGATGGCAGCCGTTGGCGGAACCGATCAGTTCACCGTCGTCGTCAGCGACGAAGCCGCCGGATTCCACCTTCACGGCCCGCTGGGGTTGCTGCAGTTCGTGCCGATCCTCGGAAGCTTCCTCGATCCGGCTGCAGGGCACCGGGTCGCGAAGACCATCACCGTCACGGTCACCCCGGTCGACGGTGTCGACCTGTCCCTGCCCGCCGGGTTCCAGTGGGGCGTCGCCCACGCGGGGTTCCAGGCCGAAGGCGGGCCCGGTTCGCCGGTCGACCCCAACTCCGACTGGTACCGGTGGGTGCACGATCCGGTGAACCAGTTCCTCGGTCTGACCCACGGCGTGCCCGAGAACGGCCCCGGCACCTATGTCTCCTACGACTCCGACGCCGGGTTGGCCCGCGACGAACTCGGCATGAACACCTTCCGGATGGGCATCGAGTGGAGCCGCATCTTTCCGAATTCGACCGCGGGGGTGGACATCTCCGACGGCGACGGTACGGTCAGCCTGGCCGACCTGCAGGCCCTCGACCAGTTGGCCGACCAGGACGAGGTCGCGCACTACCGGGCGGTCTTCGCGTCGCTCCGCGCACACGGGCTCGAACCGCTCGTCACGGTCAACCACTTCACGCTGCCGGCGTGGGTGAACGACCCGATCACCGCGCGACCGCTGATCCAACTCGGACTGCCCGCACCGGCCGCGGGCTGGCTGACGCCCTCCACTCCTACCGAGTTCGAGAAGTTCGCCGCCTACGTCGCCTGGAAGTACGGCGACCAGGTGGACGACTGGGCCACCCTCAACGAACCGTTCTCGCCCGTCCTCACCCAGTTCCTCGCGATCCCCGGGCTGGTCCCCGCGTGGCCGCCCGGCGTGATCCGACCCGACCTTGCATCGACGTTCCTGGTCAACGAGGCCAGGGGACACGTCGCCGCCTACGACGCAATTCACCAGTGGGACGACGTCTCTGCGACTGCGGGCAAGCCGGCGGCGTTCGTCGGTTTCACCAACAACATGATCCCGGCGCGGCCGGCGAACCCGGTGAACCCGCTCGACGTGCAGGCCGCCGACGCCTGGAACGCCTTCTACAACGGATGGTTCCCGAACGCAGTGGTCGACGGTTGGGTCGACGCGAACTTCGACGGCGTCAAGACCGCCGACGAGGTGCACCCGGAGTTCACGAACAAGGTCGACTGGATCGGCGTGCAGTACTACGGTTCACAACCCATGCAGGGCTTCGGCGTCGCGCCGATCCCCGGGTTCCCGTTCCTGCGCGGGCTGCCGGTGCGGTGCACGCCGTCTCCGACGTGCAGTGACTTCAACCAGCCGACCGATCCCGGGGGCTTCCGCGAGGTGCTCGAGCTGGCCGCGTCCTACGGAAAGCCGTTGTGGGTGACCGAGAACGGGATCGCCGATGCCGGCGACTCGAAGCGCCCGCCCTACATCGTCAACCACGTCGCCGTCGTGCAGGACATGGTCGCCCACGACACGCCGATCCTCGGCTACACCTACTGGTCGTTCGTCGACAACCTCGAGTGGGCCGAGGGTTACGACCTCCAGTTCGGGCTCTACGGCTCCGATCCGAGCACCCCCGAACTGGAACGCACGCCGAAGCCCGCGAGCATCTCGGCCATCAGCCAGATCACCAAGGCCAATGCACTGCCCGTCGCGCTCCTGGCGGCCTACCTGCCCGGCGGGGGCGGTCTGTAGAACGCGGGCACGATGAGGCTTGCGGTGCCGCGCCGATAGCGTTCGGCAGGTCGCCCGCCGCGCCGCCCTGGGGAGACGGGCGCGCCCTCGGCAGGCTGCACCAGATCCGGGGTGGCGAGGATCTTGCGACGGAAGTTCGCGGCGTCCAAGGGCACGCCCCAGACGGCCTCGTACACGTGGCGCAGCGCGGCGAGGGTGAACGGTTCCTCGACGAAGTGCATTGCCAGCGTCGTGTATTCGAGTTTGGCGCGGATCCGCTCGAGGGCGTCGTCGACGATTCTGCGGTGGTCGAACGCCAGCCGAGGCACCTCGGCGACGGGGGTCCACTTCGCCTGCGACGCATCGGTGCCCGCGACCGCCTCGGGCAGGTTAGGGGCCAGCGCGACGAAGGCGACCGACACGACGTGCAGCCCCGCGGCCATCCGTGGATCGCGCGCCGGGTCGCTGTAGGTGGCCAGCTGCTCGAGGTGCGGTCGAGCGCGGTGGGCATCGACGCCGGTCTCCTCGAGCAGTTCGCGGTGGGCGGCGTCCTCGGCCGACTCCCGGCCGTGTCTGACGTGCCCGCCGGGCAACGCCCACTGCCCGCGATGTGGATGTTCGCCGCGGCGGACGAGCAGGATGCAGAGTTGGTCGTCGCGCACCGTGAACACCGCGAGGTCGACGGTGAGCGCGAATGGCGGATACGCGGTGGGGTCGTATCCGCGGAGGAACGAAGACTCGTCGTCGGGTGGCCGGCTCACGCGGTGGCCTCGAAGCCGGGTCCGCGAAGCGGATCGCCGAAGCTGGTGCCCAATCGCAGCAGGGGGTCGACCGTCGCGACGGCGAGCTCGAGCCGTTCGGACGGCGATCCGGTGAGCAGGACCCAGGACCGTCCGGCCGCAGTCAGGGCGTCGGCGAACCAGTCGGTCATCGCAGCGCGCACCGCCAGGTCGCCCTCGCGCATGCCGTCGTCGAGCCAGGGGACACCCCGGTGGTCGGTGAGCAGGTACACCGCCCGCTTGGGCACCGCCGTCCACGGCTGCCCGGTGCGCGCCGCGGGCCCGAGGTAGCGGCGTTCCCAGACCGCGGTCGCGAACGCGTCGGTGTCGCAGATCACCAGCGGGGAGCCCGCCCGCGCCGCTCGTTCCTCCGACGCGGTCTGCTCCGCGGCTACCCGATCGAAGTCGGTTGCGTCCCAGACCAGTTCGTCCAGGGGCCCCTCGGGACCAGCGGCCCACTTCATGGCGGTGTAGGCGCGCCCGTACTCGGGCACGCACCGGGTGTCGGCCCACGTCCCGCCACGGGCGGCATAGTGCGACCGCAGGAGTTCGGCGATCGTGGTCGTGCCCGTCGACTCGGCGCCCACCACCACGACGCGAACGGCCAGGCCGGCGCGCGTCGGCCCCGCCAGCTCGTGCCAGCGGGCAGCGAGGTCGCGCCGCACCGCCGTGCTGCTCGACGCGGTCCGCCGAAGCCTGACCGCCGAGGCGTCGAAGCGTCGCGCGAGTTCGTCGCCGTAGGCGTCCCCGCAGTACACGGCGTCCACGGGACGGTCGGCGCCGGCCGCGCGCAACGCCGCCCGCATCGCGGCGACCTGAGCCGTCCACACGCCGTCGTCGGTGACGTCCAGCGGTGCGTCGCAGGCTATCCCGGCGATCGTCACGTTCGCCTCGGTTCGGTGTTCGTCCCGCAGCCACGCCATCCGGTCGGCCAGCGCGACGGTCTCCCACGCCGACGACATGACCACCACGGTGACGTCGTCGCACTGGGTGGCGGCAAGGCGAATGGCGCCGTGATGCCCGGCGTGCGGCGGATAGAACTTGCCGATGAACAGGCCGTGGCGGTACTCGGTCACGAGACGCCGACTCCCTCGCGCCGCCGCGACGGGTCGTCCTCGGCGGCGCGGAGCCACGACCGCAGCCCCGCGACGCACAGCGCGAGGAATAGCACGTACACGATCGCGGTGAGGTTGAGATCCTTGGAGACGTACAGGGGAACGTAGATGCAGTCCGCGGCGATCCAGAAGTACCACGTCTGAATTCGCTTGCCGTTCAACAGCCATTGCGCGGCCAGGGACAGGCAGGTGGTGAAGGCGTCCAGGAGTGGCGCGGAGTCGTGCGCGGCGCGCAGGACGACGAACAGCGCTGCGGTGCCCAGCACGACGAACCCCACGCACCAAGCCATCTCGAGCCGTGAGGCGCGAGTGACGACGAGCGGGGCGTGGCCGCCGCGGTGCCGTACCCACTGCCACCACCCGGCGACGCCGAGCGCGATGAACACGAGCTGCAGACCCGCGTCGGCCCAGAGCCGCGCCGAACCGAACAGCAGCAGGAAGAACGCGCAGTTGGCGATGCCGACGGGGAAGTTCCACACGTTCCTGCGGACGGTCAGCGCGACACACAGTCCGCCGGTGAGGAATCCGAGCAATTCGACCCAGGTCACCGGCTCGCTCGCCATGGTGAACGCCACCGAGGACAGTGGACGGATCAGCGCCGCGAACCAGTCGAGCATCGGACCTCCCGAGGTTAAAGTCGATATGACTATAACCCCGGAGGCGGCCGCGCGACACCCTGTTCTTCGGCCTACTCCATGGCGGCCATCGCCGCGGCGATCTCCTCGCTGCTGACCTCGCGCATCGGCTGGCCGAGGGACCACATGTGCCCGAACGGGTCACGGATCACGCCGTACCGATCACCCCAGAACATGTCGTCCAGTGGGGCGACGACGGTGGCACCGGCGTCGACCGCGCGTTGGAATTGAGTCTCGACGTCGGTCACGGTGAGGTGGATCGACACCGGGGTGCCGCCGAGCGACGTCGGCGTCATGGACTTGCCGCCGGTCATCTCGGGGAAGTCGTCGTTGAGCATGACGACCGAGCCGTTGATCCGCAGCGCCGCGTTGACCAGCTTGCCGTCCGGCCCGGGCACCCGGCCAAGTTCCTCGGCGCCGAACGCGGCGACGTAGAAGTCGATCGCCGCGGCGGCGTCGTCGACGATCAGGTAGGGGGAGACGGCCGGTTGCACGTCGATTGCCATGGTGGTTCCTCTCGGGTGATGGGTGGGTCACTACTACCGACAAACTGCGGCGGCATTTCTCATCAGAAGGGCGGGCGGGCTCGGATCGCTCGCGAGGGCGGGCGTGTCGGCGGGTGTAGGCGAGGTGGTGCGCGCGCAGTGGTTGGCGGCTCGTTCGGCTGTTCACCCTGGTCCCCAGCACAGCAGCAGACGGCGATCCCCACCCCGTCACCAAGCGCGCACGTTCACATGAGGCAACGAACCGGCCCTCGCGCGCATCTCGACACGAGGCAACGTGTCGACGCCTACACGACGGAGAATCCCGACGGCAGCTCCGAGCGACCCGTCAGCGCGAGCAGCACGGGCGTCGCCGTGCCGAGCCGGACGCTGATCCGAGCCGCCAGCACCGTCGCGTCGGCGAGCACGTCGTCGGGGAGGGCGAAGTCCAGCCCCGTCGCCCGGGCGACGTCGAGGCCGTGGACCGCGAGTTCGAACACCCGCGTCGGCAGGTAGGTGCTCAGCCGCAGGCCCAGTCCGCCGATGACGGTGATCAGCGGATCCTCCACGGCGGCCACGTCGTCGAGAGCGCGCTCGAGCAGGGAGTCCACGGTCTCGGCGGGGTGCTCGCCCAGATCGCGACCGGCTTGCCGGCCGCGTTCGACGATCGCTCCCGCGTCGGCGGTCGTGAGGTGCTCGCGCACCCAGGCGTAGTAGTCGGCCGGGCTCGTCACGTCCTTGTGGTCGGCGCGCGTCTGAAGGTAGGTGCTCACCGTGATCAACGAACGCGATGCGTGTCCCACCAGGGCGCGCAGGTCCCACTCGCCGAGACCCGGCCCGTCCCAAGCGGATTCGGGGATGGCGCGGACGAGGTCGGCGAACGTCGTCGCCGCGGAGCGGAAGGTCGTGCTCACGACGACGCGATCAGGTCCCAGCCCTCGACGGATTCCGGACTGCGTGGCTCCGGCCCGACGTAGATCGCGGCCGGGCGCACCAGCTTGCCGAGCCGCTTCTGCTCCAAGATGTGCGCGCACCAGCCGGCGGTGCGTCCGCACGTGAACATCGCGGGCATCATCGTCGTGGGAACGCCGGCGAAGTCGAGCATCACCGCCGCCCAGAACTCGACGTTGGTCTCGATGGCCCGGTCGGGACGGCGTTCGCGCAGCTCGGCGAGCGCAGCCTGCTCGAGGGCGCTGGCCACCTCGAAGCGAGGTGCCTGCAGCCGTTCGGCGGTCGCGCGGAGCACCCGGGCGCGCGGGTCCTCGGCGCGGTAGACGCGGTGCCCGAAGCCCATCAGCTTGTCGTTGCGGTCCAGGATGGCCTTGACCACGGCGCGGGCGTCGCCGGAGCGCTCGACCTCCTCGATCATCGGCAGGACGCGTGCGGGTGCACCGCCGTGTAGCGGGCCGCTCATCGCGCCGACGGCCCCCGACAGCGACGCGGCGACGTCGGCGCCGGTCGACGCGATCACCCGCGCGGTGAAGGTGGACGCGTTCATGCCGTGTTCGGCGGCGGTGACCCAGTAGGCGTCGACGGCCTCGACGTGCCGGGGATCGGGGTCGCCCTTCCAGCGGGTCATGAAACGTTCTGTGACGGTGGAACACTCGTCGATGGTCCGCTGCCCGACTGCGGGCCGGTGGATCCCTCGGGCGGACTGCGCGACGTAGGACAGCGCCATCACCGAGGCGCGGGCCAACTGGTTGCGGGCGGTCTCCTCGTCGATGTCGAGCAGCGGCTGGTATCCCCAGATCGGGGCGAGCATCGCCAGGCCTGCCTGGACGTCGACTCGGACGTCGCCGGTGTGGATGGGCAGCGGGAACGGCTCCGCCGGCGTCAGGCCCCGGCCGAACGCGCCGTCGACGAGCAGCGACCACACGTCGCCGAACGTGACGCGCTTGGCCACCAGGTCTTCGACGTCGACGCCGCGATAGCGCAGGGCCCCGCCGTCCTTGTCCGGTTCGGCGATCTGCGTGGTGAAGGCGACGACGCCTTCCAGGCCCTCTACGAACCCGTCGGGAATGTTGGACGCGTCGGTCATGAGCAGATTCTCGCACCACGGCAACCGGCGGTTGCTACCGGTCGGTAACCCGGTGCGGAGGTGCTGGGCGTAGCGTCTGACGGGTGGTTTTCGACGGTGACGAGCACCTGGCTCGCATGCGCGTGGAGTACGGATCGCCCGAGAAGGACGGCAGCGCCGATCTCGACGCCGAATGGCTGGACGACGGCTGGATCGTGCTGCTGCGCAAGTGGTTAGCCGACGCCGAACGGGCGGGAATCGCTGAACCGAACGCCATCGTCGTCGGCACGGTCGACGCCGAGGGAAGGCCTGCCACCCGGACGGTGTTGTGCAAGGGCGTGGACGAGACCGGCATCACCTTCTATACGAACTACGACTCCGACAAGGGGGAGCAGTTGGCCGCCACGCCGTACGCGTCGGCGACCTTTCCGTGGTACGCCCTCGGCCGCCAGGTGCACGTGCGTGGCGCCGTCGCGAAGGTGCCGTCGGAGGTGACGGCCGAGTACTGGTCCAAGCGGCCCCGCGGGTCGCAGCTGGGAGCGTGGGCGTCTCATCAGTCCCACGCGATCGCCTCCCGTGACGCACTGGCCCAGCAGCTCGCGGACGTCACCGAGCGCTTCGCCGAGGTCGACTCCGTGCCCGTGCCGCCGAACTGGGGTGGGTACCTCATCTCGCCCGAGGTCGTGGAGTTCTGGCAGGGCCGGGAGAACCGGGTGCACAACCGCATCCGGGTGAGCGGCACGCTCGTCGAGCGTCTGCAGCCGTAGGAGTGGCGAGCCTCTTCGCCGACACCGCGCCGCTGCGATCGCCGGACTTCCGGCGGTTGTGGTTCGCCGGCATCGTCACCGTCATCGGCGGCAACCTCACCATCTTCGCCGTCCCGGTTCAGCTGTACGCGCTGACGCAGAATTCGGCCTACGTCGGATTGTCCGGCCTCTTCGCGCTGGTGCCGCTGGTCGTCTTTGGGTTGTGGGGTGGCGCCTGGGCCGACGCGATGGATCGCCGACTGCTGCTGATCATCGCCTCCATCGGGCTGGCGGTGTCGTCGGTCCTGCTGTGGGTGCAGGCTGCGCTCGGGCTGAACAACGTGTGGGTCGTCCTGTGTCTGCTCTCGGTGCAGCAGGCGTTCTTCGCCGTCAACAGCCCCACCAGGTCGGCGGCCATCCCCCGAATGGTCCCCGAGGAGCAACTGCCGGCGGCCAACTCGCTGAACATGACCGTGATGCAGTTCGGCGCGATCGTCGGACCGCTGCTCGCCGGGGTGCTCCTGCACTTCGTCGACCTCTCGACGCTGTACGCAATCGATGCGCTGACCTGCGTCGCCCCCATCGTGGCGACGTTCCGGCTCACGAAGATGCCCCCGACCGGGACCGCTCAGGGCTCCTCGAAGTGGGGTTTCGCAGCAGTCCTCGACGGTTTCCGGTACCTGGCCGGCAACCGCGTGGTGCTGATGTCGTTCGTGGTCGACCTGATCGCGATGATCTTCGGCATGCCGAGGGCGCTGTTCCCGCAGATGGCACACCAGAGCTTCGGAGGGCCCGTCGAGGGAGGCAGCGCGATGGCCTACCTCTCGGCGGCGATCGCGGTCGGCGCCGTCGTCGGCGGCGTGTTCTCGGGTTGGCTGCCGCGGGTCAGTCGACAGGGCCTGGCCGTGGTGCTCGCGATCGTCGTGTGGGGCGTGGCGATGATCGGGTTCGGGTTGGCCGCCGGTATGGCGGGCGGCCACGCCGGCACGTTGCTGTGGATTGCGCTGGCATTCCTCGCCATTGGCGGCGCCGCGGACATGGTGTCGTCGGCGTTCCGGTCGACGATCCTGCAGCAGGCGGCATCCGATGACGTGCGCGGCCGACTCCAGGGCGTCTTCACCGTGGTCGTCGCCGGTGGACCACGGTTGGCCGACACCCTCCACGGTGCGTCGGCAGCCGTCGTCGGCACCACGGCCGCCGCAGCGGGCGGCGGTGCCCTCGTCGTCGTCGGCGTCGCGGTCGCGGCACTGCTGGTGCCGGCGTTCATCCGCTACCGGGTCTGAGTTCGCCACCACCGGAGCGATCTGTGTAGGGGGGCTAGCATCTTGATCGTGGTCGACGTGTCGGGCGGGTCGCCGAGCCTCCGCGAGAGCAAGAAGCTCCGGACGCGCGCAGTGTTGATCGACGCCGCACTAGAGCTGTGCCTCAAGCAGGGCTACCAGCAGACGACCGTCGAGCAGATCGCCGCGTCGGCGTACGTGTCGACGCGCACATTCAGCCGGTACTTCCCCACCAAGGACGCGGTGTTCCTGACGCTCCTCGACGACTACGTCCTCGAGGTCGCCGACGAACTGGAGGCGGTCGACGCCGCCGTCGGCCCGCTGGAGGCGATGCGTCAGGCCCACACGGGTGTCCTGACGCGGGTCGCGACACGGCGGGTCGGCAGGCTGACCACCGACCGCGTCGTCCTGATGCTGCGCGTGATCAACGCCTCGGAGGTGTTGAAGCAGGCAGCCGTGGAGTTCCGACACCCCCGAATGCAGGAGGTGCTCGCCAAGCGGATGGGGGTCGACGAGGACGACCCGCGGGCGCGGCTGGTGAACGTCGTCTTCTCGGCCACCATCGTCGACGCGTGCGGCGACCTGGTCTCCGACACCGACACCATCCGGCTGGGGCCGTTGATCGTCGTGGCCCGGCTCAACGAGGCGCTGGCCCACGTGGCGTGGATGGCGCGGGACCTGCAGATCCCCTCGGCCGACGTCGACTACGAGCCCGTCCATGGCTAGGGCCGCCGTCCCCCGCGGGCTGCGGGAGCGCAAGAAGATGCGGACCCGTGCGACGCTGATCGACGCGGCGGCCGAGCTGTGTCTGCGTCAGGGCTACGACAACACCACCGTCGACCAGATCGCCGCGGCGGCCGAGGTGTCGCCCAGGACCTTCAGCCGTTACTTCCCCACCAAGGTGTCCGTCGTCGCCGCCATCACCGACGAGCTGGACGAGCTGATTGCCGAGGCGATGGAGGCGCTGCCCGGCGACATCACGGCCTATGACGCGCTGCTCGCCGCCTCGCTCGAAGTGTTGAGTCGCCGGGACGGGGTCGAGTCGCCCGGCTTCCGTCGGATGGCGATGCTGATCCGGATCATCAACGGCTCGACGTCCTACCGGGCGTCCGCTCTGGCGCTTCGGCACGACGTCACGAACAAGGCAACGATGCGGGTGATGGCTCGCCGGATGAACGTCCCGGTCGACGATCGGGCGGTGACGTTGGTTACCGACGTGTGGGCGGTGATCTTCTCCGACTCGTTCGCCGGGCTGGGGCAGCCGGGCAACCTCGAGATCGAATCCGACGTCATCTGTGAACGACTGTCCGCCACGGTGGCGCTGTTTCGCAGCACCTGGACACCGTGGGCACGCGTTCCGGCTGGCGACGGCCAACCCCCCACGAGCGCATGAATCCGATAGCGACTACCTTCCACTAGTGACGGACAGCTTCGTTCCGGTCGCCAACCGTAGAAGGGGTTAACGTGCCCGAAGACTCCAATTCCGACGAGGTCGCCACCCTCCGCTACCCGGGGGGCGAGATCGACCTGGAAATCGTGAAGGCGACGGAGGGATCCGACGGCATCGCACTGGGGTCGCTGCTGGCGAAGACCGGATACACCACGTTCGACGGCGGGTTCGTGAACACCTCGTCGACCAAGAGCTCCATCTGCTACATCGACGGCGATGCGGGCATCCTGCGCTATCGCGGCTACCCCATCGAGCAGCTGGCGGAGAAGTCGACCTTCATCGAGGTCAGCTACCTGCTGATCTACGGCGAGCTTCCGACGGCCGACGAGCTGGAGAAGTTCACGACGCAGATCCAGCGGCACACCCTGCTGCACGAGGATCTCAAGCGCTTCTTCGACGGCTTCCCCCGCAACGCCCACCCCATGCCGGTGCTCTCCAGCGCGGTGAACGCGCTGTCCGCCTACTACCCGGACTCCGTCGACCCGCTGGACAAGGAGCAGGTCGAGCTCTCGACGATCCGACTGCTGGCCAAGCTGCCGACCATTGCCGCCTACGCCTACAAGAAGTCCGTCGGCCAGCCGTTCCTGTACCCCGACAACTCGCTCACCCTGGTCGAGAACTTCCTGCGGATGACGTTCGGCTTCCCCGCCGAGCCCTACGAGGTCGACCCGGAAATCGTGCGGGCGCTGGACCTGCTGCTGATCCTGCACGCCGACCACGAGCAGAACTGCTCCACGTCGACGGTGCGGTTGGTCGGCTCGTCGCAGGCCAACCTGTTCACCTCGGTGTCCGGCGGCATCAACGCACTGTGGGGTCCGCTGCACGGCGGGGCCAACCAGGCCGTGTTGGAGATGCTGGAGAAGATCCGTTCCGGGGACGACGACGTGGCCACCTTCGTCAAGAAGGTGAAGAACCGCGAAGAGGGCGTGAAGCTGATGGGCTTCGGGCACCGGGTCTACAAGAACTACGACCCGCGTGCCCGCATCGTCAAGGAGCAGGCCGACAAGATCCTCGGCAAGCTCGGAGTCAACGACGAGTTGCTCGACATCGCCAAGCAGCTCGAAGAGGTGGCGTTGACCGACGACTTCTTCGTCGAGCGCAAGCTGTACCCGAACGTCGACTTCTACACCGGCGTGATCTACCGGGCGATGGGCTTCCCGACGCGGATGTTCACGGTGTTGTTCGCCCTCGGCCGCCTGCCGGGCTGGATTGCGCATTGGCGCGAGATGCACGAGTCACCCAGCAAGATCGGCCGGCCGCGCCAGATCTACACCGGCTACAACGAGCGCGACTACACCGACATGGGTGGCCGCTAGTTTCCAAACGGGTGTCTGCTGCGCCACATCCTTTGCATTGATAAAGGTTGTAGGTTCACAATCATTGTGTGAACACAAGTGTTGAGCTGACTCCACGGCGCAAGGCCGTCATCCTGGTGTCCTGTTGCCTGAGTCTGCTGATCGTCTCGATGGACGCGACGATCGTCAACGTCGCCATCCCGAGCATTCGCACCGACCTGCATGCCTCCCCGTCGCAGCTGCAGTGGGTCGTCGACGTGTACACGCTGGTGTTGGCGTCGCTGCTGATGCTCTCGGGCGCCACGGGTGACCGCTTCGGCCGTCGCCGGGTGTTCCAGATCGGCCTGGTCGTATTCGCCGTCGGATCACTGCTGTGCAGCATGGCACCCAACATCGACACGCTGATCGTGGCCCGACTCCTGCAGGCCGTCGGTGGGTCGATGCTCAATCCCGTTGCCCTGTCCATCATTTCGCAGATCTTCACCGGGCGTGTCGAACGGGCCCGCGCGCTGGGCTTCTGGGGCGCGGTGGTGGGCATTTCGATGGCACTCGGACCGGTCGTCGGCGGGTTCCTCATCGAGCTGATCAGTTGGCGCGCCGTGTTCTGGATCAACCTGCCGATCTGCCTGGCCGCGGTGGTGCTGACCGCCATCTTCGTCCCGGAGACCAAGTCGAAGACCATGCGCAACATCGACCCGATCGGCCAGGGGCTGGCGGTGACGTTCCTCTTCGGCGTGGTGTTCACCCTCATCGAGGGGCCGGGGTATGGCTGGACGAATCCCAGGGTCGTCACGGTCGCGGTGGTCGCGGTCATCGCGTTCGTCGCCTTCCTGCGGTACGAGGCCAAGCGTCACGACCCGTTCATCGACCTACGCTTCTTCCGCAGCGTCCCCTTCGCGGGTGCCACCGTGACCGCGATCTGTGCGTTCTCGGCGTGGGGTGCCTTCCTGTTCATGATGTCGCTGTACCTGCAGAGTGAACGCGGCTACTCCGCCATGCACACCGGACTGATCTACGCCCCGATTGCCATTGGCGCACTGGTGTTCTCACCGATCTCGGGCCGGATGGTCGGCCGATTCGGGGCCCGGCCGTCGCTGCTCGCGGCCGGCGTTCTGATCACCACGGCGTCGGTGCTGCTGACGTTCCTGACCAACACCACTCCGGTGTGGGGGCTGCTCGTCATCTTCGCCGTGTTCGGCATCGGCTTCTCGATGGTGAACGCTCCGATCACCAACGCCGCGGTCAGCGGCATGCCGCTGGACCGGGCCGGCGCGGCGTCGGCCGTAACGTCCACCAGCCGGCAGATCGGAGTGAGCATCGGTGTGGCGCTGTGCGGTTCGATCGCGGGATCGGCGATCTCACACAGCGGCGCGGACTTCGCCGCCTCGGCCCGGCCGCTGTGGTTCATGTGCATCGGCATCGGCGTCGTCATCACGGTGCTCGGCTTCTTCTCCACCACCCCGGCGGCGTTCCGGTCGGCCGAACGGCTGGCCCCGCTCATCGCCGGCGAGACCGAATCGAAGGTGGCCGCCAATGTCCGCTGACGCCGAACTGGCCGACGACGTGTGGCGCGCGATGGCGTCGGTGGTGTTCGACAACCGCGACCGCTGGCGGCGCGACGTCGTCGAGACCTCGGGTCTGCCGTTCAGCCGCATCCGCGTCCTCCGCCGGCTGGCGCGTCGGCCGATGACCGCAACCCAGATCGCCGAGGCCGCCACCATGGACGCCCCCGCCACCAGCGTCGCGGTCAACGACCTCGAGGGCCGCGGATTGGTCGTGCGAGAGACGAATCCGAACAACCGCAGATGCAAGGTGGTGTCGCTGACCGACGAGGGCCGGCGGACGGTCGCCAGCATCGAGGGCGTCGACGATCCCGCGCCGGGCCCGTTCGCTGCGTTGAGCCGAGACGAACTGGTGGCTCTCCAGGCCATCCTGGCGAAGTTGGCGGCCAACTGACGGCATCGTCGATTACGGCCGACTGTCCAACGCGCGCGAATATCCTGGTCTCGTCCACCGAGAGGCGACGAGATGACGGTGTGCCGGGCATGTCATGCCGAGTTGCGCGCGGCCGCCAAGTTCTGCGACGAGTGCGGTGCGGCCACTCAGCCCCGTGACTCAGCCGAGTACAAGCAGGTCACCGTGCTCTTCGCCGACGTCGTGCACTCGATGGACATCGCGGTCGCCCTCGGTCCGGAACGCTTGCGCGTCATCATGGCAGACGTCTTCGACGTCTCCGCCGACGCGGTCAGACGATACGGAGGAACCGTCGACAAGTTCACCGGCGACGGCATCATGGCCGTCTTCGGAGCTCCGGTCGCCCTCGAAGACCATGCGCTGCGTGGTTGTCTCGCGGCGCTGAACCTGCAGAGGGAAGTGCGTCGACTCGCCGTGCGTTTCGGCCGCGACGGGGTCGACGTCGCGGTCAGGGTCGGCCTGAACTCGGGTCAGGTCGTCGCCGGGAAGCTCGGCGCCGGATCGCTCGCCTACACCGCCATCGGTGAAGCGGTCGGGTTGGCGCAACGGATGGAATCGGTGGCGCCTCCGGGTGGGGTGGCGGTCTCGGAGTCGACGGCGAGACTCGTCGACGAGGTCGTCGACCTCGGCGAAGCCGACCTCCTCGTCGTGAAGGGCATCGCCAGGCCCGTGCCCGTGCGCAGGCTGCTGCAGGTCAAGCCGCATCACGCCCTCTCCGGACGCGCCGACTCGCCGCTGATTGGCCGGCGCTGGGAGATGGCCGTCCTCGAAGGGACCTTCGACGAGATCCTCGACGGCTGCGGCGGCACGAGCGTCGGATTGTGTGGGCCCGCGGGGATCGGCAAGAGCCGGGTGGTCCGGGAGATAGCGGCGATCGCCGCCACCCGGGGCGTCCAAGTGTTCCGCGCGCGATGCGACTCGATTGCCAAGGAAGTGCCGTTTCACGTCGTCGCCCAACTGCTGCGTGCCGTCATGAAGGTCGGTGACTCCGAATCTAGTTCCGACAGAGAACAACTCAAGAGGCAGCTGCCGGACGTCAGCTCTGACGATCTGCTGCTGCTCGGCGACCTGCTCGGCATCAACGACCCCAACGCGGTCATCCCTGCGCTTCATGCCGATGCCAGACGTCGGCGACTGACGGCGTTGATCCGGGGCGCGTGGACCACTCAGCGATCGCCCGCGGTGTACGTCGTCGAGAACGCCCAATGGATCGACGAGATCAGCGAATCCATGCTGGCCGACTTCACCGCAGTGATCTCGCGGACCGATTCGATGGCCCTCATCACCTACCGGCCGGAGTATCGCGGTGCGTTGTCCCGGTTGGCCGAGGGACGGACCATCGCCCTGGCGCCCCTGAGTGTTCGGGAAACCTCGGAACTGATCGCCGAGCAGTTGGGCACAGACGACTCGCTGGCGGCCTTGGCGGCGACGATCGCCGAACGCGCCGTGGGCAATCCGTTCTTCGTCAAGGAAATCGTGCGTGACCTTGCCGAGCGGGGCGTACTGCACGGTCGGCGCGGTGCGTACACGTTCAACGCCGCCGTGGCGGAAGTCAGCGTGCCGCCGACTCTGTACGCCGTGATCGCGGCACGGATCGACCGGCTGGACGACGAGGCGAAGCGCACCCTCAACGCCGCCGCGGTCGTCGGGACGCGTTGTGCTGCAGATCTCTTGACCACGATCGGCGTCGAGCCGGCCTTCGACGCACTGGTGGACGCCGAGATGGTGGACCAGGTGAAGTCCTCGTCGCCGGAGGAGTACGTCTTCCGGCAGCCGATGATCCGCACGGTGGCGTACGAGACGTTGCTCTTGGCCGAGCGCGCCGACCTCCATCGGCGGGTGGCGGCGGCGATCGAGGCGCGCGAACCGGCCCTGGTGGACCAGAATGCCGCGCTGATCGGCGAGCACCTCGAAGCGGCCCGCGACTACGGTGTGGCCTACGGCTGGCACATGCGCGCCGGCGCGTGGTCGAGGAATCGTGACATCGCTGCGGCGCGATTGAGCTGGGCGAGGGCGCGACACGTCGCACAGGCACTTCCCGCCGACGAGCCGAATCGGCTGGCCATGCGGATCGCGGCGGGAACGTTGCTCTGCGCGACGGCCTACCGCACGGCGGAGAGCATGTCCCACAGCGGCTTTCAGGAAGTCCGCGAGCTCGCCACCGCGGCGGGGGACAAGCGGTCGCTGGCCCTGGCGACGCTCGGGCAGTACACCGACCACATGGTGCACGGCAGGGTCGCCGAAGCGTCCGCTCTGGGCACCGAGGTTCGGGCGCTGCTCGACGCGATCGGTGATCCCACGCTGACCGTCGGACTGTCCGTCGCCCCGATGATCGTCAAACAGGAGACCGGCGAGATCGCCGAGTTGCTGAGATGGTCGCAGACGGCGATCGAGCTGGCCGACGGCGATCCGACCATGGGCGACATCGTGTTCGGGTCGCCGCTGGCGCTGGCGCTCGTGTTCCGCGGGGTTGCCAGATGCTGGCTCGGACTTGCCAACTGGCAGAGGGACTTTCGCGACTCCCTGACCATGGCTCGCACGACGGACCGCCTGACCTACAGCAAGTGCGTGGTCTACAAGCACAGCGTGGCGACGTTGCAACGCGTCCTGGTCCCGGATGACTCCACCGTCGGGGAAGTGGAGGAAGCACTGAGCATCGCGACGGACCACGGCGACCACCACGCCGTCGCCCTGGCCACCTACTGCCTCGGCGGCGTCCTCCTCGAACGGGGATCCACCGACCGCCGTCGGGGGCGGCATCTCTTGGCCGAGATCCGCGAGATGGCCGATCGCGGTCACTTCTACCGTAGCGAACTCGCCGTCCTCGATCTCTTCCACGCACGCGAGCTGGCGCGTGACGGTCACCTCGACATCGCCGTCGCCGAGCTGCGGGACGCGGGGATCCGCGTCTTCCAGCGCGGTCAGTTCGCCCACGGCGTCATGGCCACCCGATTCCTCGTCGAGGCGCTGCTGCAGCGCGCCGGACCGGGGGACGTGCGGGAGGCCGACGCGGCGATCGACCGACTGGCCTCAGCGGGCAGGGACGACCTGGCGGTCGTCGAACTGGTCCTGCTCCGGCTGAGGGCGCTGGTGGCACGGGCGCGAGACGACGACGTCACCTGCCGGGAGTCGCTCACCAGATGTCGCGAGCGGGCGACGGCCCTGGGCTTCGAGGGTTACATCGCGATGGCTCAGTTCAGATAGCCTTCGACTTCGCTTTCGGGACGCACGCTTGCCTGGTCGGGATCCTGGCCCGTCTCACGCAGTGCGCGGCGCTGACGCAACAGATCCCAGCACTGGTCGAGCTGCACCTCGAGGCCGCGAAGTCGGCGATGCTCCTCGGTTTCGTCGATCTCGCCGTGCTGGAGTCTCGCGCGCAATTCCTTCTCCTCGGCGACCAGGTCGTTGACTTGGGCGAGGATGTCGGCGTCTTTGTTCGGGTCAGTAGCCACGTCTCCAGTCTGCCCGACTACCGTGGTGAACGTGGCCACTAAACCCGAGATCGATTTCCCCGACGGTCCGGCGCCTGCCGAACTCGTCATCGAAGACATCGTCGTAGGTGACGGCGCCGAGGCGGTGCCCGGTGGCACCGTCGAGGTGCACTACGTCGGCGTGGAGTACGACACCGGCGACGAGTTCGACAGCTCGTGGAACCGCAACGAGTCCATCGAATTCCCCCTGCGCGGCCTGATCGAGGGCTGGCAGGACGGCATTCCGGGAATGCGCGTCGGCGGTCGTCGCAAGCTGGTCATCCCACCCGCAAAGGCCTACGGCCCGGCCGGATCCGGGCACCGGCTGTCGGGCAAGACGTTGATCTTCGTGATCGACCTGCTCGACGCTCGCTGAGTGCGGTCCGCCCTACTGGTCGCGCTGGCCCTGCTGTTCGTCGTCGCGGGATGCGGGACCACCGGCGGATCCGGTGACGCCGCACCAGCCGTCGAGAGCGTCCCGCCGGCGACGTCGTCGACCGTCCCCGCGAGCGCTCCCTTCGGGGCCATGGCGATCGTGCGGACGGCCAACGGGTTCACCGTGACCGGCGAGGTGCCCGACGAGTCGCTGAAGTCGGAGCTACCCGACACGCTGCGCCATGCGATGCCCGGCGCCAAGATCGTCGACCAGCTGACGGTGAAGCCCGGCGTCACGCCTCCGGAGTTCTCCGGCCTGGGCGCGTTGTTCGGGGTCGCCATGGACGTGCAGGGCTTCGCCGTGAAGCTCGTCGACGACACCGCCACGTTGACGGGAAGCGCCAAGACCGACGCGACGAAGTCTGCGGCTCAGACCGCGGTGACGGAGACGTGGCCGAACGTGGTCGTCGTCAACGACATTCGGGTCGGCTAAGACGGTCCGGGCAACCGCAACAGCAGCCTGACACCACCGAGCGGGCTCTCCTCCAGCGACGCGGTCCCGCCGTGCAGCTCGGCCTGCTGTGCGACCAACGCCAGCCCCAGCCCGGAGCCGGAGTGCGACGCCGTCGACCCACGGGAGAAGCGCTCGAAGACGATCGTGCGCTCCTCCTCGGGGATGCCCACCCCGTCGTCGTCGACCGCGATCTCCACACCGGCTCGGGACGTGACCGCCGACAGTTGAATGCGCGACGCGCCACCGTGTTTGACGGCGTTGGCGATTGCGTTGTCCACGGCGAGCCGTAACCCGGCGGGCAATCCCACGATGATCACCGTCGGTGCCGGCACCAACGAGACGTCGAGTTCGGGGTAGACGCGCATCGCGTCGTGCGCGGCGCGGTCGAGCAGTTCGGTGATGTCGACCGGCGAGTGGTCGTCGGAGGTCGAGAGTTCGCCCTGGGCAAGCCTTTCGATGGCCCACAGCGTCGACTCGATGCGGGTCTGGGTGCGGATGACGTCGTTGAGCACCTCCTTGCGCTGATCCTCGGCGAGGTCCAGCGTGGCGAGCACCTCCAGATTGGTGCGCATCGCCGTCAACGGAGTGCGCAACTCGTGTGACGTCACGGCGGCGAAGTCGCGGGAGGACACCAGCGCCGCCTTGGTGCGGTCCTGCTCCTGCCAGATGCGCTGCACCATTCCGTTGACGGCGTCGGCGATCTCGACGGCCTCGGTGGCGCCACGGACGTCGATGTCGGGTGCCGCGCCGCCCACGTCGATCGCACGGGTCTGCTGAGCCAGGCGCTTGAGCGGCCGAACGGCGAACGCGGCGAGCAGCCAGCCCGCGACCGCCGCCGCGCCGATGGCGCCCGAGCAGATCATGATCACCCGGCGGTGCAGGTTGTTGGTGTCACCGATGGTCGCGTCGTACGTGGCGCCGACGGCGGCCGTCATCTGGCCCTGCGGGCCGCTGATCTCGACCGTACGTACCCGGTAGCGCACGCCGTCGATGGTGGTGTCGGCGTAGCCCGCCGGCAGCTCCGGGAGCGTCACGTCGGAGTTGGAGGTCACCTGGCCGTCGGGACGGCGGACGGTGATGATGGCGTCCTGGTCGTTGGGAGACTTGGGGATCTGATCCAGACCGCGCGGCAGGAACGGGATGGCGAAACCCGCGGCCTCGTCGAGCCGGCGGTCCAGACGTTCCTTGCGGTCGTTGGTGATGCCGATCCAGACGATGGCGCCGACGATGCCGACCACGATGGCCGCGGCGATGGCGGTCGCGAACGCCACGCGAGTCCGCAGCGACGGCGTGCGCCGGAAGACCCGCGAGATGAGGTTCACGAGGCTCAGTTCGCTCTGTTCTTCGCGCAAGCGCTCATCACTGCCCTCTGTTCTTCGCGCAAGCGCTCATCACTGCCCTCTGTTCTTCGCGCAAGCGCTCATCACTGCCCTCTGTTCTTCGCGCAAGCGCTCATCACTGCTGCCTGAGGACGAAGCCCACACCCCGGACCGTGTGGAGCAGTCGTGACGCGCCACCCGCCTCCAGCTTGCGGCGCAGGTATCCGATGAACACGTCCACCACGTTGGTGTCGGCGGCGAAGTCGTAGCCCCACACCAGTTCCAGCAGCTGGGCCCGCGACAGCACCGCGGTCTTGTGCTCCGCCAGGACCGCCAGGAGGTCGAACTCGCGCTTGGTCAGGTCGACGTCGACGCCGTTGACGCGGGCCCGTCGGCCGGGGATGTCGACCTCCAGCGGTCCGACGGCGATCGTCTCCGACGAGAACGTCGCCGTCGCCCCGCGGCGGCGCAGCAGAGCCTTGACCCTGGCGACGAGCTCGGCCAGGACGAACGGCTTGACCAGGTAGTCGTCGGCCCCTGCCTCGAGGCCGGCCACCCTGTCGTCGACCGAGCTGCGCGCCGACAGCACGCACACCGGTACGTCGTTGTCCATCGCGCGCAGGGCCGTCACCACGCTGACGCCGTCGAGGACCGGCATGTTGATGTCCAGGACGATCGCGTCGGGCCGGGTCTCCGTTGCGCTGCGGAGCGCCTCGGCGCCGTCGACCGCGGTGCTGACCTCGAAACCCGAAAGGCGCAATCCGCGCTCCAGGGACGCCAGCACGTCGGGGTCGTCGTCGACCACGAGGACTCGGGGTGGCGCAGCACCGCTAGCTCCGATCTCCATGTGCCTCATCTTGCCTGATGCGCCACTATGGATGCAGTAGGCGCGTGGCGCAGACCAGAGGGGAGTGGTCAGTGCTAGCTTCGACACTCGTGCAGCCGAGCGGCCCCCGCCTGATCGTCGAACCGGATGACGGTCTGGGCCCAGTCCTGGAGTTCATCGGATCGGCGCAGGCGTCGCTTCTGATCAAGCAGTTCACCTTCACCGACGAGAGTCTCATCGACGCGGTCATCGCGCGGAAGCAGGCGGGCGTCGACGTGCGGGTGATGCTGAACGCGGCCCGCTCCGGCGGCGACCGTGCGAACGACGAGACCTTCGAGCGCTTCAGCGCCGCGGGAATCGCCGTGCAGTGGGCCAATCCGAAGTTCTACGTCACCCACGAGAAGTCGATGGTCGTCGACGAGAAGACCGCTCTGGTGGCCACGTTCAACATGTGCCTCAAGTACTTCACGGCGACCAGGGACTACGGCGTGATCATCGACGATCCGGTGCACGTCGCCCAAATCGTCGAGGTGTTCAACGCCGACTGGAACCACGACGACTGGGTGCCGTCGGTCTACGAGGGGTTGCTGTGGAGCAACTCGAATTCGCGGTACCACATGGCGCGCTTCATCGACTCGGCCACGCACCGCATCGACGTGCAGCATCCCAAGTTCGTCGACGCGGTGATCCTGGACCATCTGGCCGCCGCCGTGGAGCGCGGCGTCAAGGTGCACGTGTTGTGCGGTGGCAGGCACGGCATCAGCGAGGGCGACGTGCTCGACACCTTTGCCTCGCTGCGCACGCTGCGCAGATTCGGCGCCAAGGTGCACAAGCAGAAGAACCTCCGGGTGCACGCGAAGCTGATGATCGTCGACGACGAGCGGGCGCTCGTCGGGTCGATGAACATCGACCGCAGCGCCTTCGACTTGCGCCGCGAGCTGGGCATCACCGTCACCGAGCCCGCCGTCGTGGCCCGCCTCAAGGAGGTCTTCGAGCGGGATTGGGAGCTGTCGCACCACTATTCGCCGCCGGACCCACTCGACCCGTCGACTCATCACGAGGACGACTTCCCGCACGATCCGGAACTCGTCCACGAGTGACCACTCCGGAACCGGCGAAGGTCGGACTGGGTGAATTGGCGCTGACGTTCAACCACATCGCGTTGGCGTCGTTCGGGGGCGGGCTGTCGGCGTGGTCGCGCGAGGTGATCGTCGTCGAGAAGAAGTGGATGGGCGAGGCGGAGTTCCTGTCCGCCATGACGATGTGCCGCATCCTGCCGGGCGCCAACCAGGTCAACATGGCGGTGTTCACCGGCACCAAGCTGCGGGCCGTGCCGGGCGCCGTCGCCGCGGTCGTCGGGCTGTGCTTCATGCCGCTGGTGATCGTGTTGGTGCTGGCGTTCCTCTACTTCACGTTCAAGGAGGTGCCCGCAGTCAAGGGCGTGCTGCACGGGGCGTCCGCGGCGGCCGTGGCGCTCACGTTGGCGATGGTGATCAAGACCGGCAAGTCGTGCCTGACGGGCGTGATCCCGGTGGCGCTGTTCGCGTTGGCGTTCGTACTCAACGGCGTGCTGCGGTGGCCGCTGCTGGGCGTGCTGGGCATCGTCGCGCCACTGGCCCTGATCTGGGCGTGGCCTCGCGGGGCCAAGGAGACGGCGGCGACGTGAGCACCTATCTGCAACTGATCGTCTTGTTCGGGTCGCTGTCGCTGATGTCGATCGGCGGTGGCAACGCCGTGCTACCCGACATGCATCTGCGGTCGGTGCAGCAGCACCACTGGCTGAACAACACCCAGTTCGCCGACCTGTTCTCCATCTCGCAGACCGCGCCCGGTCCGAGCATCCTCATCGTCGGCATGATCGGATACGCCGCCGGACTGCCGGTCGGAGGCGTGCTCGGTGGGGTGATCGGCGGCTTTGTCGCCACTGCCGCGATGGTGATTCCCGCCGCGTCGCTCGTCTACGCCATCACGCTGTTCTGGCAGCGGGCTCAGGAGTCGAAGTGGCGGATTGCCGTCGAGAAGGGGTTCGCCCCGCTGACCGTCGGGCTGATCTTGGCGTCGTCGCTGGTGATGAGCCGCGCCGCGGACCACGATTGGCGGGCGTACCTGCTGACCGCGGTGTGCACGCTGATCTTCGTCCGCTCGAAGATCAATCCGCTGATCGTCGTCGCGGCGGCGGGTGTGATCGGTTACCTCGGCATCGTCTGAGTTAGCCATAACGGGTATAGCCCGTTGCATGGGTAATGAATTGACCTCATCTTTTGTTGAGGTTTTACGGTGACCACATGAGCATGGAATTGGCGGCCAGCCGGGCCCTATACCGGCAGCGCAACGCGCGCGGAGGTGACCTCCGCGTGCTGGCCAACCGTGCCCTGTTGATGCGGATCTGGCAGTTCTCCGCCCGCCACCACCGCCGTCTGGGCGCCTTCGTCGGGGTCAGCGTCGTCGGCGCCCTGCTTGCGGTCTCCACGCCCGTGCTCGCCGGGCGGGTCGTCGACGCGATCGTGCACGGCGGCCTGCCCAGCACGGTGGTGCTGTTGGCGTCGGTGATCGCGGCCGTGGCGGTGGCAGAGGCCGGCGTGGGCATGCTCACCCGTTGGCTGTCGTCGCACATCGGTGAGGGCCTCATCCTCGACCTGCGGACCGCGGTGTTCGACCACGTCCAACGGATGCCGGTGGCGTTCTTCACCAGGACCCGAACCGGTGCCCTCGTCAGCCGGCTCGGCAACGACGTGATCGGGGCGCAACGCGCCTTCTCCGACACGCTGTCCGGCGTGGTGGGCAATCTGGTCACCCTCGCGCTCACGCTGGCCGTGATGCTCGGCATCTCGTGGCAGATCACCGTGTTGTCGTTGCTGCTGACGCCGTTGTTCCTGCTGCCGGCTCGCCGGATCGGACGCACGATGGCCACGCTCAGCAGGGAGAGCGCGATCTACAACGCGACGATGAACACGCAGATGACGGAACGCTTCTCGGCTCCCGGGGCCACACTGGTCAAGTTGTTCGGCGATCCGGGTCGCGAGTCGAAGGAGTTCGCGTCGCGGGCCGACCGCGTCCGCGACATCGGCGTGCGGACCTCGATGCTGCAGGCCACGTTCATGAACTCGTTGACGTTGATGTCGGCGCTCGCACTGGCCTTGGTGTACGGGCTCGGCGGCGTCCTGGCGATCGGCGGCACACTGCAGGCCGGTGCCATCGTCTCGCTGGCACTGTTGCTGACGCGGCTGTACGCACCCCTGACGGCCCTGGCCAACGCGCACGTCGAAATCGCCAGTGCGCTGGTCAGTTTCGAGCGCGTCTTCGAGGTGCTCGACCTGACGCCACTGATCCGGGAGAAGGCCGACGCCGTGCCCGTCCCCGACGGTCCGGTTGGCGTCGAGTTCGACGACGTCCGGTTCGCCTACCCCTCGGCCGACAAGGTGTCCCTGGCCTCACTCGAGGAGGTCGCCGTGCTGGACGACCGTGGCGGAGACGAAGTGCTGCATGGCATTTCCTTCACCGCGGAGCCCGGCCAGATGGTCGCGCTGGTGGGGTCCTCGGGCGCGGGCAAGTCGACGATCGCGTCACTGCTGGCGAGGCTCTACGACGTCGGCGGGCAGGAGCGCAGCGACTCGGGGAACGATCGGAGCTCGGGCGCGATTCGGCTGGCGGGCACCGACGTGCGCGACGTGACGTTCGCGTCGCTCAAGGAAACCGTCGGCGTCGTCACCCAGGACGGTCATCTCTTCCACGAGTCCATCCGCGCCAACCTGACCCTGGCCGCGCCCGGGGCTACCGACGACCAGCTCTGGGAGGCGCTGCGCCGCGCCCGGCTGGCCGACGTGGTGGCCGACATGCCCGACGGGTTGGACACCGTCGTCGGCGAACGCGGTTACCGGCTCTCCGGTGGGCAACGTCAGCGGTTGACCATCGCGCGGCTGCTGCTCGGGACGTCGCGGGTGGTTGTGCTCGACGAGGCGACCGCGTCGTTGGACTCCGAGTCCGAGGCCGCGGTGCAGCAGGCGCTGGCCGAGGCACTCGCGGGACGGACGTCGCTGGTGATCGCCCACCGACTCTCCACCATTCGAGCCGCCGACCTGATCCTGGTCGTCGAGGACGGTCGCATCGTCGAACGCGGCACCCACCGCAAATTGCTGGCCCGCCGCGGTCGGTACGCGGAGTTGTACGAGACGCAGTTCGGCGACGAGACGTCCGCGGCATGAAATCGGTTGTCGAGCATGGGAGCCTTGAAGGCGTGACGATCGCCGACGACGGAGGACTTCGG
>Ga0209051_1000524_pt1 | contig 47751 bp, 45 predicted proteins | sample AraplaCvi_mMS_r2_2_FD_184286 | JGI IMG/M metagenome (GOLD analysis project Ga0209051, IMG submission 184286) | Arabidopsis root microbial communities from North Carolina, USA - plate scrape MF_Cvi_mMS_r2 (SPAdes) (version 2) | ecosystem: Host-associated > Plants > Roots > Endosphere | place...
CACTTCGCGATCCTGTTCGAGGCGCTCTTCATCCTCACGGCCGTGGACGCCGGCACCCGCGCCGGCCGCTTCATGCTGCAGGACCTGCTGGGCAGCTTCGTGCCCGCGCTCAAGCGCACCGATTCGCTGCCGGCCAACCTGTTTGCCACGGCGCTGTGCGTGGCGGCCTGGGGCTACTTCCTCTACCAGGGCGTGGTCGATCCGCTGGGCGGCATCAACACCCTGTGGCCGCTGTTCGGCATCTCCAACCAGATGCTGGCCGCGGTGGCGCTGCTGCTGGGCGTGGTGGTGCTGTTCCGCATGAAGCGCGAGCGCTATGCCTGGGTGGCGATTGCGCCGGCCGCATGGCTGCTGGCCTGCACGCTCACGGCCGGCTGGCAGAAGATCTTCTCGCCCGATCCGAAGATCGGCTTCCTCTCGCATGCGGCCCGCTACACCGAAGGCCTGGCCAACGGCGTGCTGGTGGCGCCGGCCAAGACGCCCGAGGCGATGTCGCGCATCGTCTTCAACGACCGGCTCGATGCGGCGCTGTGCGCGCTCTTCATGTTCGTGGTGCTGAGCGTGCTGGTCTACAGCATCAAGGCCTGCCTCGCGGCACGGGCGGCCCACCGGCCGACGGCGCAGGAGACGCCGTTCGAACCGCTCGCAGCATCGGCCACGCGCTGAGCACACCATGGCTCTCGCATTGCCGGAAGCCGGGCGCTACTTCGCGCGCTCGCTCAAGCAGTCGCTGCGGCTCATGGTCGGGCTGCCCGACTACGACGCCTACCTGACCCACATGGCGGCCACGCACCCCGAGCAGCCGCCGATGAGCTACGAGGCCTTCTTCCGCGAGCGGCTCGAGGCGCGCTACGGCGGAGGCAAGGGGCGCTGCTGCTGAAGAGGACGGCAGCGCCACGCGCAAACCTCGCGGCCTTGTTTACAATTCCGCGGTTCGCGCGAAGCGAACTTTTGTTGCAGGAAACGCCGGCCATGCGCTGGCGCGGCCCCGGCAAAGGCACCCAACCCAGATTTTCTCCAGGCAGGGCGCATGCGGTTTCCCCATCGATCGATGGGAGAGGCGGCATGGCGCTTCGCGATTCCAAAAAATCGCCCTGAGGGAAATTCTCCATGTCCGCTCGCCCGCCTGCCGTGCATCGCCGCCTTCGCCGCACGCCGCTCTTCCTTGCCACCCTTGCCGCGCTGCATTGCGCGGCCCAGGCCCAGACGCCGGCCAGCACGCTGCAGGAGATCATCGTCACCTCCGAGCAGGAGCCCGGCTATGCCCCGTCGGTGGGCAGCACGGCCACCAAGGGCAGCGCGCCGCTGCGCGACATTCCCCAGGCGGTCAACGTGCTGCCTGCGCAGCTGCTGCGCGACCAGGGCGCAACCTCCATGCAGGACGCGCTGCGCAATGCGCCCGGCGTTTCCTTCAATGCCGGCGACGGCCAGCGCGACCAGGTGGTGATCCGCGGCTTCACGGCCATCGCCGACTGGTTCGTGGACGGCGTGCGCGACGACGCGCTGTACTTCCGCGACTTGTCGGACACGGAGCGCATCGAGGTGCTCAAGGGCCCGGCCGCCGTGCTGTACGGCCGCGGCTCGTCGGGCGGGCTGATCAACCGCGTGACGAAGAAGCCGATCTTCGAACGTCCCTTCGGCGAAGTGTCGCTGGGCCTGGGCACCCACGACTTCAAGCGGCTCACGGCCGACCTCAACCGCCCCATCGGCGAGAACATGGCCTTCCGCCTCAACGTGGCGCGCGAAAAGTCGGGCAGCTATCGCGACCAGCAGTTCATCGACCGCTACAGCATCGCGCCCTCGCTGGCCATGAAATTCAGCCCGCAGACCGACCTGCTGCTGCAGTACACCAATGCCTACGACCAGCGGCTGACCGACTTCGGCATTCCGGCGCTCAACGGCCGCCCGGTGAACGTGCCGATCGGCACCTACTACGGCTCGGCCTTCGCGAAGCGCGACGACACCACCACCACGCGCGTGCAGTCTTTCACCGCCACGCTGAACCACCGCTTCAGCGACACGCTGAGCCTGCGCAACACCACGCGCTACTACAGCTACAAGCTCGACCGCTTCAACACCCTGCCCAGCGGCACCACCGACCCGGTGCGCATGACCGTGGGCCGCACCCGCGGCTTCGTCGACCGCGACGAGAGCGGCTGGTTCAACCAGACCGACCTGACATGGCGCAACGAGCTCGGCGGCTTCAAGCAGGAATGGCTGATCGGCGCCGAGCTGGGCAAGCAGGACAAGCGCGCGTACACGGTGTCCTCGGCCACCGGCTTCGAGCGCGTGAGCATCCTGAACCCGGTCTCCGCGCCGCCGCCCATTCCGCTCGCCAGCTACCTGGCCAGCAGCGCGATTCCGAGCAACACCGCCTTCAAGACGGCTGCGCTCTATGCGCAGGACCAGATCACGCTGGCGCCGCAGTGGAAGGCGCTCGTCGGCGGACGCTACGACGACTTCCGCCAGGAGACTTCCTTCGAGCGCACGCTGGCCCCCTTCTCGCGCACCGACCGCAAGTTCAGCCCGCGCGCGGGCCTGGTCTGGCAGCCGAGCGACTCGCAGTCCTACTACGTCTCGTACAGCCGCTCGTTCCAGCCTTCGGCCGAGACCTTCGCGCTGTCGGCCAACAACGCGGCCAACGATCCCGAGATCACCGTCAACAAGGAGATCGGCGCCAAGCTCGACTTCCTGGACGGCGCGCTCAACTTCACGGCCGCGATCTTCAACCTGGAGCGCTCGGGCATCAAGAACACCGATCCGTCCAACCCGGCGCGGCAGATCAACGTGGGCACGCAGCGCACCAACGGCATGGAGCTGGCGCTGGCCGGCAAGCTGCCGGGGCGCTGGGACGTCAGCGCGGGCTACGCCTACCTGGACGGCCGCATGGTCAAGTCGCTGGCCACCGTGAGTTCGCTGCAGCTGCCCGTCGGCGCCGCGATGCCGGTGCAGGGCAAGGTGGCGCCGCTCACGCCGCGGCACTCGGCCTTCGTGTGGCTCATGAAGGACCTGGGCCATGGCCTGAGCGCGGGCGGCGGCGTGAACTACGTGGCCGCGCGCTATGCCTCGCTCAGCAACCTGGTGACGCTGCCGTCGTACGTCACGGCCGACCTGGCTGCGAGCTACAAGACCGAGCGCTACGAGCTCTCGGTCAACCTGAAGAACATCACTGGCCGGAAGTACTACGTGTCCGCGCACGGCAGCGTCGACAACCTGATCATGCCGGGGCCGGGACGCGAGCTGCAGGTGGCGCTGACCGCGAAGTTCTGAAGAGGATGACTCGCAAGGGCTCAGGCCCCGGCTGAGCCTGGCTGCGCGAAATCCAGTTTCTTTTTGCAAGCGCCTGCTGCCACGATGGCCTCCACGCAACTGAATGGTGGAGAACGCCGATGGCATCCGAATCGAATCAAATCGCAAGCTGGTCGCTGCGCTGGCGCATCGGGCTGTCGGGCGCCCTGTGCCTCGCAGCGGCGCTTTCCGCGGCGCAGCCGCCCGATGCGGGCGTCGTGCTGCATGCCGAGCAGCGCTTCCAGCTGGCACTGGAAGCGCAGGCGGCACGCGACTACCGCTCGATGCTCGAACAGCTTCGGCAAGCGGCGGCCGAGGACCACGCCGAGGCGCAGGAGATGCTGGGCATGGTGCTGCTGGCGGGGTCGACACTGTACGGCCCTGCCATCAGGGCCGACCGCTGCGAGGCCCGCGAGTGGATGCTGCGCGCCGCCTCGCAGGGCAGTGAGACGGCCAGGGTCCAGCTCGCGTTCCTCAACAGGCTGCGCCAATCCCCGGCCGGCAGAAACGCCTGCGGCTGAGCCTGCGAATGCGCTGTGCGGGCGGTGACGCCTGGTTACCGCATGGTGCGCGAGGATGCGTCGCTGGAAAATGAAGGGCTAGACTCTTCGTTTGCCATACCCTCCGCTGCGAGGCCGATTCATCATGAAACCCTGGTTGATTTCCATGGCGCTTGCCCTCGCGGGCGCCGCCCACGGCGCCGAAAACTGCGAAGCCCTGCGCACCCAGATCGAAGCGAAGATTGCCGCGGCCGGCGTGACGCGCTTTACCGTCGTCACCGTCGATGCCAATGCAGAAGCGGCCGGACAGGTGGTGGGCAGCTGCGATCTCGGCAGCAAGAAGATCGTCTACCAGCGCGAAGGCGCACCCGCAGCAGGCGCGGCCCCGGCGCGCCCGGGCGCGGGCCCGGCCGGCGAAGAGATACTGACGGAGTGCAAGGACGGCACGGTGTCCGTCGGCGGCGACTGCAGGAAGTAGGCGGGAGCACACCTTGTCATCTTCCAAAGCCTTTCGCATCGCACTCTCGGCCTCGGCCGCCGCCATTGGCGGCATTGCGGCGTACTGGACCCTGCTGGCCACGCGGCAGGGGCACATCCTCTTCAACGTCCGGAAGCTGCCGGTCGTCCACCTGTCCGACGATTTCTCCACCTACTCCCACACCGTGCCGGGCGGCATGGTGCGCGGCTATGTCTATCACCCGCAGGGCGAAGACGCGCTGCAGGACCTGTTCATCTATTTTGCCGGCCGGGGCGAGGATGTCCGCGCCACCGCGCAGGCGCTGCACTGGCTGCCGGAGGGCTTCGGATTTGCGGCCGTCAACTACCGCGGCGTGGCCGACTCCGAGGGGCATCCTTCCGAGATCGCCTCCGTGGCCGATGCGATCCAGTTTGCGAACCACCTGCGCAAGGCCTTTCCGCAGGCGCGCCTGCACGTGGTCGGCCGCAGCCTCGGCACGGGCGTGGCCATCCAGCTGGTGGCGCAGCAGGACTTCTCGAGCCTGCAGCTGGTCACGCCCTACGACTCGATGCTCGAAGTCGCCAAGAGGCGCTTTCCGCTGGTTCCGCTGGCACTCCTGCTGCGGCACCGCTTCGACTCGCTCACGCACTGCAAGGAAGTGGCCGCGAAGACCCAGGTGCTGCTGGCCGAGCGCGACGACGTGGTGCTGCCCGAGCGCTCGCAGAAGCTCATCGCGGCCTGGCCCACGCCCATCAGCGTGCAGACCGTGCCCGGCTCCGACCACCACAGCATCATGGGGCTCGAAGCGACCTGGCTCCATCTGGTCGACTTCGCGCTGACGGCCATTCTTCCCGAGCCGGTCGCGGCCTGAGCCGCTGCGCAGCTGCCTTCAGCCGGCACCCAGGACCGCGAAGCCGCCTTCGAGATCGCGCAGCAGGTCCGAAGGCGCCTCGAGCCCCACGTGCAGCCGGATGACCGCGCCGCGCGCGCTCCAGTCGGTCACGCTGCGGGCTGCGCGCATGTCGGCCCAGGCCACCAGGCTTTCATAGCCGCCCCAGGACGAGCCCCGGCCGAACAGCGACAGCGCATCGACAAAGCGCTCGACCGCGGCGTTGCCGATGCCCGGCTGCAACTCGAACGAGACCAGCCCGTTGGTGCCGCGGCAGTCGCGCTGCCAGAGCACGTGGCCCGGATGCTGCGGCAGCGCGGGGCAGAACACGGCCGCCACCTCGGGCCGCGCCTGAAGCCAGTGCGCCACCTCCATCGCATGCCGCTCGTGCATCTGCAGCCGCGCGGACAGCGTGCGCATGCCACGCAGCACCAGCCAGGCATCGTCGGGACTCACCGTCATGCCGAAGGCGTCGCAGCGCTCGTTGAGCGGCTGCCAGGCTTCGCGCGTGGTGGCGACGGTGCCCATCATCACGTCGGAGTGGCCCGAGAGGTACTTGGTGGCGGCCATCAGCGAGATGTCGGCGCCCAGTGCGAGCGGCCGGTATTGAACGCCCGAGCCCCAGGTGTTGTCCGCGGCAACCAGCGCGCCGCGCGCATGCGCCAGTTCGGCCAGCTTCGGCAGGTCGCACATCTCGTAGACCAGCGAACCGGGGCATTCGGCATACACGAGCTTCGTGTTCGGTTCGAACAGTTCCTCGATGCCGCGGCCGTCCGCGGCAAAGAAGCTGCAGCGGATGCCGTAGGGATCGAGGAAGGAATGCACGAGCTTGCGCGCCGGCTCGTACACGCTGTCCGACATCAGCACGTGGTCGCCGGGCTTCAGATACGACAGCAGCACCATGCCGATGGCGGCAAGGCCGGTGGGAAAGAGGCGCGTGCGGTGGGCGCCTTCGAGCTCGCTCACCGCATCTTCGAGCGCGAAGGTGGTGGGCGTGCCGCGCGCGCCGTAGCTGAAGGCGCGCTCTTCGCCGCGGCGCGCGCGCGTCTCGCGCATCGCGGCCACGCTGTCGAACAGCACGGTGCTCGCGCGCACCAGCGGTGTGTTGACCGGCGAGCCGCCGAAGTAGGCCGGAGCCTTGCCGGCGTGGGCGAGCCGGGTGTCGAGGGACTGGCCTGCGGTGTCTTTGGGCGAATCGGACATGGTGTGTTCCAGCGGGCACGGGCCTCTATGGTGCGTCAATCCGCCTTTGCGCCCGACAGCTTGACGATGCGCGACCAGCGGTCGATGTCCTGCCGCAGCTGCGCGGCGAAGGCTTCGGGCGTGTTGGCCACCACCTCGCTGCCGCCGTCGGTCACGAGCTTGGTCACTTCGGGCAGGCGCAGCGTGCGCACGATGGCTTCGTTGAGGTAGGCCACGCGCTCGGGCGGCGTGCCGGCCGGCGCGAAGAAGCCGTACCAGTCCTCGAAGCGGGCATTGGCGTAGCCCAGCTCCTCGAGCGTGGGCACCTTGGCGAACACGCCGATGCGGCGCGGGCTGGTGACGGCCAGCACGCGCAGCTTGCCGTTCTGCACCATGCCCGCGACCGAGGAGGTCGAGGTCACGAGCACGTCGACCTGCCCGCCGAGCAGGTCGGTGAGCGCGGGGCCGGCGCCCTTGTAGGGCACGTGCGTCATGTCCACGCCGCTGTCCTTCTGCAGCACCACGCCGACCAGGTGCGAGAGCGTGCCGTTGCCCGGCGTGGCATAGGTCACCTTGCCGGGGCTGGCCTTGGCGCGCGCGGCCAGGTCGGCGAAGGTCTTGTAGGGCGAATGGGCCTCCACCACCAGCGCGAGCGGCGCCGCGTTGATCTGCGTGATCGGCACGAAGTTCTTGATCGGGTCGAAGCCCGGCGCCGAGTAGAGCGATGGGTTCACCGCCATGATCGACACCTGGGAGGTCAGCACGGTGTAGCCGTCGGGCTTGGCCTCGGCCACCGACTTGGCGCCGATGTTGCCGCCTGCGCCGCCGCGGTTGTCCACCACTGCGGCCTGGCCCATGATTTCCGGCAGCCGCGTGGTCACCAGCCGGGCCGTGGCGTCGTTGCCGCCGCCCGGAGGAAAGGGCGAGACGAACTTCACGGGCTGCGACGGAAAGCCGTTGCGCGCGGGCAGCGGCTGGGCCGCGGCAGGCTGCAGGGCCATGGCCGCGAGCCATGCGGCAGCGACCGAAAGACGGGCAAGACTCGGAATGCGAAGGACAGACGACATGACGGGACTCCTGGAATAGGAACTGACAACGACGAACGGAGAAGGCGAAACCGGGGGAGCTAGACGTGCCGCGCGGCGGAAGCGGCCGGCAGCCTGAAGGCCGAGCGCTCCTGCGCGTCGAGCTGCGCGACCAGGCCGGTCTCCCACGCCAGGTAGCGGCGCGCCGCTTCCTTGTTGCCGTCGTGGCGGTCGTGCACGAAGAACAGGTAGTCGATGCAGTCCGCGTCGGCGGGCAGGGTGGGCGTGGCTTCCACCGGCAGGCCCGCGGCGCGCCATGCGGCCATGCCGCCTTCGAGCAGCAACGGGGCTGGCGAGCGGCCGGCCAGTTCGGACGCCGCGGCCCAGGCGGCGAGCGCAGCGTCGTCGGCCACCAGCACGAGCTGGCGCGTTTCGGACTTCAGGTCGTTGGCCAGGCGCGGGCGTATCGACCAGCGCGCCTGCGGAATGTGACCGGCGCGGAACTGCATGCTCGGGCGCAGGTCGACCAGCGCCACGTTGCCTTGCGCAAGGCGGGCGGCCAGCGCCTGCGCGTCGATCGTCGCCAGCGCGGGCGCGGGCGTCACGGCGGCGGGCGCCAGCGACAGCCCGCTCGCAAGTCCGCCTTCGAGCACGCTCGCCTCGTGGCCCATCTGCCGCAGCCAGTGCGCCACGGTGGGTGCGCGCACGCCGTCGTTGTCGAACAGCACGAGCCGCGCGCCGCGCACGCCGAAGTACTGGTCGCCGGCCTGCATCAGCTGCCCGCCCGGCGTGTGCTGCGCACCGGGCAGCGTGCCGGCCGCGAATTCCTCGGGCGTGCGCACGTCGCAGAGAAACAGGCTGCGGCTGCCGTCGCCGGCCCACTGCTGCACGGTCTGCGCCGTGACCGTGGGCACACCGAAGCGCTCGGCCAGCGCCTTGGCGGCCGGCCGCAGGTCGGTGTTTCCGCTGTCGTCCGCATAGCGCCGCGTGCCGCCATGCTCCAGCGCGTGGTCGTTCAGGTACCAGCCCTGCGTGCCGTTCTCCAGCGCGTAGACGGGGTTGGGCAGGCCCAGGTTGATGAGCGTCTGCGCGCCGATGATGCTGCGCGTGCGGCCCGCGCAATTGACGACGATGGGGGTGGTGGTGTCGGGCACCAGCCGGCGCACGCGGTAGGCGAGCTCGCCGTTGGGGCAGCAGGTGGCCGTGGGGATGTTCATCTTGTGGAACTCGCTCACCGGCCGGCCGTCGAGCACCACCACCTTCTCCTTGCGCGCGAGCATCTCGGCCAGCTGGTCGGCGCTCACGCGGGGCGTGTGGTAGGCCTCTTCGGCCAGCTCGCCGAAGGTCTTCGAAGGCAGGTTGACGCCCGCGAAGAGCGCATGGCCCGCGGCCTTCCAGGCGCGGGTGCCGCCCTGCAGCACATGCACGCCGGTGTAGCCCAGCACGGCAAGCCGCCGGGCGGCGCGTTCGGCCACGTCGCCTTCGCCGCCGTCGTATGCCACCACCCGCACGCTGCGGCGCGGCACGAGGTGCGGCGCATCGAGTTCGAGCCGGCTGAAGGGCAGCGGGATGCCGTAGAACAGGTGCGCCTCGCCGTACTGGCCGTGCTCGCGCACGTCGAGCAGCGCGATCTCGCCGCCGTCGTGCAGCCAGGATTTGAGGGTCTTCGGATCGATGAAGGAGGTCATGGGAAGCAAGCCGTTGGAACGAACGCGGTCCTGCGGGGCCGCGCGCCGCACGGTCCGCATGAACGAAGACGAGGTTGAAAGAGGAGCCTAGCGGCGCGTCTGCACGCCGATGCCCATCGTCTGGTACGTGCCGGCCGCCAGGTCGTACGCGGTGCGCTGGTTCAGCGTCTCGAGCGCCCGGCCGTACATGTGCAGGTGCCGGATGACCTGGTCGCCCTGGATCTCGACCGAGTGGATGTCCTCGGGCATCAGCGCAATGCCCTGGCCGGGCGCGACCACGACCAGCGCGGTTTCCTCGAGCTTGCCGACGCCCGGCACCGAGCCGTCGTCGCGCCGCTCGTACACGCGGTTGTGCTCGGTGCCTTCCACCGCGGCAATGCAGGCCCAGGTGGTGTGGTTGTGCGGCACGATCTTCTTGCCCGGCCGCATCACGTTGAGGTAGAGCGCGTAGCTCTGGTCCGGGTCTTCGGCTATCAGGTAGCGGGCCTGGTGCTCGCCGGCCTCCGGCGCCGGAAAGTCGGCGGCGCCCCAGTAGTCGGTGCGCGCGGCCAGCCCTTGCAGCGCTTCGAGCACCGCATCGAGCTTTTCTCGGGTTGGTTCAGCGCCGCCAATGGCTTTCTTCATCCGGGCGATGGACGCGGCAACCGCCTCGCGGCGTTGGTCGGACAGGGTGCTCATGCAGATTCTCCAGTGGGGATGCTTGTCGTGGTTGCATTCACTGTAGTGACCGGGGCGTGACACGACAATCCATCTCGCGCAAGAAATACATCAATAAAATTAATGTATGTCCACGCTCGATCTCGAACTGCTGCGCTCCTTCGCGGCTGTCGTCAGCCACCACAGCTTTGCCGCGGCGGCCGTGCACCTGGGTCGCACGCAGTCGGCCGTCACGCAGCAGATGCAGCGGCTCGAAGAGCAGGCGGGCCACGCGCTGTTCGCCAAGCAGGGCCGGCAGAAGCGACTCACCGAGCATGGCGAGCGGCTCCTGAGCTATGCGCACCACCTGCTCGCGCTCAACGACGAGGCGCTGCGCAGCCTGCGGCAGGGCGAACTCGAAGGCAACCTGCGCATCGGCGCGCCGCACGACGTGGCCGAGACCATGCTGCCGCTGCTGCTCACCGAGGTGGCGCGCACCTCGCCGCTGCTGCAGCTGGACATCCACATCGGCCGCAGCCCCTACCTCATGACTTCGCTCAAGAGCGGCGAGGTCGACATGATCATCTCCAACCGCGCCGATGCGCAATCGCAGTTCGAGGGCGTGGTGCTGCGCAACTCGCCCACCGTGTGGCTGTGCGCCGCGAGCTACGTGCACGACCCGTCCAAGCCGGTGCCGCTGATCATGGCCGACGGCCCGAGCATCTTTCGCCGCATCGGCCACGAGGCGCTCGATGCCGCGGGCGTGGCCTGGACGCCGCGCTACACCTCGTCGAGCCTGATCGGCATCAAGGCCGCGCTGCGCGCCGGCCTCGGCGTGACGGCGCGCGGCGTGGAGCAGCTCGACGCCGGCCTGCGCGTGCTGGGCGCCGGCGACGGCATGCCGCGCCTGCCCGACCTCGCCTACTACCTGTACGTGCGCAGCCACGTGGTGAACCCGGTCACGCGGCAGGTGTTCGAGACCCTGAAGAAGCACCTGCGGCTGCCGCGCACCGACATGCCGGCCTGAAACGCTAGGTCGCCCAGATGCGCGGCGAGCTCGCCGGCAACTGCCACAGCTCCGCGCGCCATGCCTGCCACACCTGCCGCAGCAGCTGCATCGCGGGCTCCACCACGGGCGCCAGTACGCGCAGCACGACGATCTCCGCATGCGGGCTGGTTGCGCCGGCGCTCTGCTGCAGCCCGTGCGCATCGATGGCGGTGCGTGCGAGCGCAAGCAGCGCCTCGCGCCGCGCCCGCGCGGCCGGCGAGCCCGACACGAAGAACAGCGACGCGATGCAGCGATGCCCGCCGAAGCCCAGCGGGCTCTGCAGCAGCCGCTGGTCCGCCGCGTCGATGCGCCCGCGCTCCAGCCAGACGCCGGGCACTTCGATGTGCTGCAGGTAGGTGCCGCGTTCGAATGGCTGATTGGCATGCGGCAAGCCGAGGGCCGTCACGTCCCAGCCGATCATCTCGGCGCCGGGCTCGGCCTCGATGGTGAGCCGGTTCTCTGCGCGGCAGCCGCTGTAGCAGATGGCCTCCAGCGGCAGCCACTCGAGCCGCGCGCCCTTGGCAAGCCGGATGCGCGTGCGCTGCAGCGCGAGTTCGCCTTCGGAGCGGTAGAAGCGCGAGGCGCCGGGCGTGGTGATGAGCCCATGGCTTGCGCCGGCTGCCTCGATGTCGATGTCCAGCGTGTCGCCGCCCACCAGTCCGCCCGGCGGATGCACCAGCACGTTGTGGCAGATCGCATCGCCCTCGGGATAGAGGCTCTGCAGGATGCGCAGCGGCCCGTCATGGCGAAAGCGCGCGACGCTGCGGGCGGCTTCCTGTCGGTAGTCGAGATGAAGATGGGCGTGCCAGGACATCCAACGAGTCTATTCGCCCCGCCCCGAGCGGCTAGCTGGCCCAGGCGCCGTCGTGTGCAGCACTGGCCTCGTCGAGCAGCGCGGGTCCGATGCATTCGATCGGATGCGGCGAGGCGCGGAACACGTCGCGGCACGACAGCTCCGCATCACGCTGGTCCTGCCGTTCGCCGCGGAACACGCGCAGCCGCTCGGCGTCGATGCCGAACACCACGCGGCCGATGTTCGACCAGAAGATGGCGCCCGCGCACATCACGCAGGGCTCGCCCGACGCGTAGATGGTGGCGCCGGCGAGCTCTTCGCGCGTGAGGCCGCGCCCCGCGAGTGCGCGCAGCGCGTTCACTTCCGCATGCGCGGTGCAGTCGCCGGTCTCGGTGTTGCTGTTGCCGGCTTCGGCGAGCACTTCGCCGGCGGCCGAGACGATGACCGAGCCGAAGGGCCGGTTGCCGCGGCGGCGCGCCGCATGCGACCAGACGATGGCCTTGCGCAGGTAGCGTCCGTCGCGTTCGTCGAGCGTGGCTTCTTCGGGGAGGGTTGAATGGAGGTTGATGTTGCTGGAGTTCATGCCTTGGTGGAAATCATGCGTTCGCTGCGCGATGGCAGCATCGAGGTGTTGAAGATGGCGTCGGACGAGGGCTTGACCTTGAGGCCGAATACGTCGGCGACCTCGTCGACCTGCTGCTCGAGCGTGAGCTTCCTGATGTCGCCCAGGCCATGGCTGCGCGTATCCGCGGCACCCACATATTGCGCCGTGACACTCCAGCGTTCAAGCTCCATCCTTTCGTCCAGGATGGGTTCGCGCTGGCGCATGGCCGCGATGCCGGGCGCGGGATTGGCAAAGGTCTCGACGATGGCGCGGTTGGTCGCGCGCAGGAAGGCCGCAACCACCCTGGGGTTCTGCGCGATCAGGTTGCTGCTCGCGAGAATGGCGTTGCCGTACAGGTTGACGCCCGCGTCCGCATATTTGAGCACCGACAGTTCCTCCGCCTTCATGCGCGCGAAGAGCGAAATGGCGGAGTCGTGAAAGTAGGTGGCGGCGTCGACGTCGCCGCGCACCATCACGTTGTCGCGCGCGCTGAAGTCGGTGGTCTGCCACTGGAAGGCGTCGCTGCGCATGCCCTGCTTGCGCGCCACCATCGGCCACGCGCGGCGGGTCGATTCGACGGCCGCGGCGGCCACCTTCTTGCCCGCGAGGCTCCTGAAGTCGGCCGTGACGCCGCGGTCCTTGCGGCCGATGATCACGAAGGGCGCGCGGTTGTAGTACTGGTACACGGCCTGCACCATCGGCGTGCCGGGGTTCTGCGCATTGAACTCGACCAGCGAGCTGATGTCGCCCAGGCCCATCTGGTAGACGCCGCTCGCGATGCGCGTGATGGAAGCGACCGAGCCGGCGCCGGTGTCGATGCTCACGTCGAGGCCTTCGTCCCTGTAGTAGCCCTTGCTGTGCGCCAGGAAGAAGGGCGCGGTCTGGCCGTTGATGCGGAAGTCGAGCGTGAACTTGAGCGGGGTCGGCTTGCCGCCGCCCTGGGCGAAGACGGCGGGAGCGGCAAGGGTGGCGGCACTGGCCGCAAGAAAGAATCGACGTTGCATGTGGGGCCTCGGAATCCTCGGGTCTTGAATCCCTCCGCACAAGGCGGAAGGCACTTCAAGAGCAATTTCCGGGCGGGCGCACAACGGTGGTGCGTGCGCTGCTGAACGCTTCTACTCTTGCGGAAGCCGATGCACGAGCCATGCCAGGGCGGGCCGCGTGCTTGGAGGCGCGGCCGACCTGCGCCACAATGCAGGCGCGCAATTTGCATGGCAGGTGGCGCAGAGTAGAAGCGTTCAGCCCTCGCGGCAGGAAATTGCTCTTTCAGGTTCGTTCGTACCCACGCGCAACAACAGAAGGAGTCCACGCATGCTCGTCACCCGACAACCCGTCTTCCGCAAGTTCTGGCATGCCGTCATGCCGCTCACCGAGCTGGCCAGCGGCCCGAGGCCCTTCAGGCTGCTGGGCGAAGACATCGTTCTCTTCCTCGATGCCGGCGGCCAGCCTGCCGCATTGCGCGACCGCTGCTGCCACCGCACCGCGAAGCTGTCGAAAGGCTGGTGCGTCGATGGCGAAGGCCAGGCCTGCGGGCAGGGCGCGATCCAGTGCGGCTATCACGGCTGGACCTACGACCGCAGCGGCCAGGTGATCCGCATTCCGCAGTACGAGGCCGACCGCAAGATCTCGCCGGAGTACCGCACCACCGCCTACCGCTGCACCGCGCGCTACGGCTACGCATGGGTGGCGCTGGAAGAGCCCATCGCCGACATTCCCGCCATCCCGGAGTTCGGCGACCCGGGCTACCGCACCATCTTCCAGTTCTACGAAGAGTGGCAGACCAGCCCGATGCGCGCGCTCGAGAATTCGTTCGACAACTCGCACTTCAGCTTCGTGCACCGTGCCACCTTCGGCGTGGCCGCGAGCCCGAAGCCGAGCAAGTACGAACTGGTCGAGAACGATTCAGGCTTCTACGCCGAGACGGTGATCGAGGCGGCCAACCCGGCGAAGTTCCACGCCATCAGCGGCGTGACCGAGCCGATCACCACGCGCCACATGCGCAACGCCTACTTCCTGCCGTTCTCGCGCCGGCTCGACATCGAATACCCGAGCGGCGTGCGACACATCATCATCAACTGCTTCACGCCCATCGACGACGGGCGCATGCAACTGTGCCAATGGCTGTTCCGCAACGACACCGAGGCCGACTGCACCGCACAGATGCTGATCGACTTCGACGAGGCGGTCACGCGCGAGGACAAGGACATCCTCGAATCGACCGACCCCGATGCCTTGGTCGACACGCGCCGGCGCGGCGTGGAGTATTCGATGGAGTCGGACCGGCCCGGCATGCTGATCCGCAAGCACCTGATGCAGCTGCTGGCCAGGCACGGCGAGGCGGAGGTCTACCGCGGCATGGCCAGCGAAACGATTCCGATCGCGAAGGCTGCCTGAGCGGCCGCTGCCTCAGGCGTGAGCCGTGGCCGGGTTCGGGTGCGCCGCGTGCGATGAGCCGGACGCGTAGCGGTCCATCGCCAGGCCATCGGTGCGGATCTCCGGTCGCTGTCCGGTCACGAGGTCGGAGATGAGCTTGCCCGAGCCGCAGGCCATGGTCCAGCCGAGCGTGCCGTGACCGGTGTTGAGGAACAGGTTCGCATAGCGCGTGGCGCCGACGATGGGCGTGCTGTCGGGCGTCATCGGGCGCAGCCCGGTCCAGAACGTGGCGCGCGGCAGGTCGCCGCCCGGGAACAGGTCGCTCACCACCTTCTCGAGCGTGGCGCGGCGGTGCGGGTTCAGCCGCAGGTCGAAGCCGCCGAGCTCGGCCATGCCGCCCACGCGGATGCGGTTGTCGAAGCGCGTGACAGCCACCTTGTAGGTTTCGTCGAGCACGGTCGATTGCGGTGCCAGCGATTCGTCGACCAGCGGCACGGTGAGCGAGTAGCCCTTGACGGGGTAGACCGGAATGTCCAGCCCCAGCGATGCGATGGCGGCGCGCGAGTAGCTGCCGAAGGCCATCACGTAGCGGTCGGCCGTGAGGATCTTGCCGGCACTGGTTCGAACGCCCGTGATGCGGTCGCCCGCCATCTCGAGGCCTTCGACCGACTGGCCGAAGCGGAAATCCACGCCCAGGCCGCGGGCGATGTCAGCCAGGCCGCGGGTGAACAAATGGCAGTCGCCGGTCTCGTCGTTCGGCAGGCGCAGGCCGCCCGCGAGCCGGTCGCGCGCGCCGGCGAGCGCGGGTTCGACGCGCGCGAGCGCATCGCGGTCGAGCAGCTCGTAGGGCACGCCGCATTCCTCGAGCACCGCGATGTCGCGCTGCACCGCGTCGAGCTGCGCCTGGGTGCGGAACAGCTGCAGTGTGCCGCCGGTGCGGTGCTCATAGCGCAGGCCGGTTTCCGCGCGCAGTTGCTGCAGGCAGCCGCGGCTGTATTCGGCCACGCGCATCATGCGTTCCTTGTTGACCGCGTAGCGTTCGGGCGAGCAGTTGCGCAGCATGGCGGCCATCCAGCGCAGCTGGAACAGCGTGCCGTCGGGGCGGATCGACAGCGGCGCGTGCTTCTGGAACATCCACTTGATGGCCTTCAGCGGAATGCCGGGCGCCGCCCATGGCGTCGAGTAGCCCGGCGACACCTGCCCGGCGTTGCCGAAGCTGGTTTCCTCGGCAGGGCCGGTCTGCCGGTCGAGCAGCGTCACGTCGGCGCCGGAGCGCGCGAGGTAGTAGGCCGTGGTGGTGCCGATCACGCCGCCGCCGAGAACGATGACTTTCATGGGTATTTACGCGAATGAAGGTGGATGCGTGGAATCTAAAGTGCACAATGCAGTGGATTTCATTGTTTTTTGACGATTGACAGTGAAATTCACTGCAGATAGCAAGCCAATTGCCAGCCCCGGAGTGAAATGCCCGAACTCGACCGCATCGACCGCAAGATCCTCGACCTGCTGCAGCGCCAGGGCCGCATTTCCATGACCGAACTGGCCGAGCGCATCGGCCTGTCGGCATCGCCCTGCGCGGAGCGCGTGAAGCGCATGGAGCGCGAGGGCGTCATCAGCGGCTACCACGCGCATGTGTCGCCCGAGGCGCTGGGCAAGACGCTGCTGGTGTTCGTGGAGATCAAGCTCTCGGCCAAGTCGGGCGAGGTGTTCGACAAGGTGCGCAAGGAACTGCTGCACATGCCCGAGGTGCTCGAGTGCCATCTGGTCTCGGGCAGCTTCGACTACCTTGTGAAGGCACGCCTGAGCGGCATGAGCGAGTACCGGCACCTCCTGGGCGACATCCTCAAGAAGCTGCCCGTGGCGGCGGAATCGCACAGCTACGTGGTGATGGAGGAGATCAAGGAAACGCTGATGCTCGCGGTCGACCGCTGAAGCGGGTGGCGGGCTAACATCGCGCCCGGCATCCACACCCCACAAGGACATCGGCATGAGCATCTCGGTCCGGCGCGACGGCATCACGGGCACGCGCCACATTCTCAAGATCCGCAACCACGAGATTCCCATCGATGCCTCGCCGGCCGGCGGCGGCAGCGATGCGGGGCCGGAGCCGCACGACCTGTACGACGCGTCGCTGGCCGCCTGCAAGGCGCTCACCGTGCTGATCTACGCGCGCCGCAAGGGCATGGCGGTGGAAGACATCGAGGTGATCGTCGACCGCGACGACAGCGAGGAGCGCAAGGGCGTCTACCGGCTGAAGTCGAGCCTGCGCGTGACCGGCGAGCTGACCGAGGCGCAGCGCGACGAACTGCTGCGCGTGGCCGGCAAGTGCCCGGTGCACCGGCTCATGACCGAGGTGAAGACCGAGATCGAGACCGGCTGGGCCTGAGACGGCGCCCACCCGCGCAGGGCGCGGCCTGCGGGGCCGGCATGTCTCGGACGGGGGCAAAGGGCGTGGTCAGCCCAGGTTTGGGGCAACGATTTACACTACCCGGCTACCCCCGCGCCGTCTACAGGACACTTTCACCAATGAAGTGGGTCATTCTCGCCATCTTCGCGCTCAGCGCGCTCTACGTTCACTTCCGCGGCCAGGTCCGGCACCGCTTCTTCAGGCAGCTGTCCGACCACTCGACCTTCCTCGCGCCGCTGAACGCCTTCATGTACATCTTCTCGAAGGTGCCGAGCACGCCGTACCTGTCGCCCGCGCAGTTTCCCGAAATGCGCGTGCTCGAGGAGAACTGGCAGGTCATCCGCGAAGAGGCGCTCGCCATGCGCAACGGCGGCAGCATCAAGGCCTCGAGCCAGTTCAACGACGTGGGCTTCAACTCCTTCTTCAAGAGCGGCTGGAAGCGCTTCTACCTGAAGTGGTATGACGAGGCGCATCCCTCGGCCGCCATCCTGTGCCCGCGCACCACCGAACTGCTCAAGGGCATCGGCACCATCAAGGCGGCCATGTTCGCCGAGCTGCCACCGGGCAGCCGCCTGGTGCGCCACCGCGACCCCTTCGCGGGTTCGCTGCGCTACCACCTGGGCCTGTGGACGCCGGGTGTGGAGGGCTGCTACATCGACGTGGACGGCCAGCGCTACCACTGGCGCGACGGCGAGGCCGTGGTGTTCGACGAAACCTACATCCACTACGCCGAGAACACGACGGACAAGGACCGCGTGATCCTGTTCTGCGACATCGAGCGCCCGCTGAAGTACCGCTGGGCCAGCGCCGTGAACCGCTGGTTCGCGAAGAACCTGCTGGCCGCCGCCGCCTCGCCCAATGAGGCCGGCGACAAGACTGGCGGCATCAACCGTGCGTTCAAGTACATCTACCAGATCCGCGTGATCGGCAAGCGCCTCAAGGCCTGGGACAAGCGGGTGTACTACCTCGTGAAATGGTCGATCTTCGGCGGCCTCGCGCTCTGGATCTTCTGGTAAGGCGCAAGCCCGATGCCGCGCGGCGCCTTGGCGCCGCTGCCAGCCCATGTCGTTCGCAGACAAAGACCTGCCCGTTCCAGTCGACCTTGCCAGCGCACAGGCGCTGATTGCGGCCGTTCAGTTGGAAGCCGCTGCGCAGCGGCTCGCCTTGCGCGTGCCGCCGCCCGAGCCCACCACCTGCTGCGGGCGCGGCTGCAACGGCTGCGTGTGGGAGGGCTGGCTGGCCGCCGTGGCCTACTGGCGCGACGAGGCCACGCTGTTGCTGGCCTAGCGCCGCGGAGCTTTTTTTGGCTACGCGCAATACACGAGGGCCATCTGCTTGCTCCCCATGCCCGAAGTTCCAGCCGACCTCCAAGCCTTCTTCCTTGCTGCTGGCTGGTATCCCGGCAGGGTGGTGCCGGTCCCCGAGGGCGTTCCCGCAGGGCATCCGGCGGCAGGCATCCTGGCCGGTTTTCTGGGTCTGAAGGTTTTCAATCCGGGCGCAGGCGAGGAATGCCCAACGTCCGACATCGACTTCATGGCGCAGCCCTTCGAAGACTCGAGCCACGAGCTTTACGAAGCGACCGTCGGCGAGCACCTTGTCACGGTGGCGGAGGTCGGACAAGGCTACAGCTTGCTCTTGATCGACGGCAAGGGACGGTGGTTCGGCGCCAGCCTGGTCCACGATGCGTTCTGGCTTTGCGGCGAGTCGATGACCGATGCGCTGCGCACGCTGTTGCAGGGGCGAAGGGTTCGTCCGGTGCTGCTTCACGGACAGGCGAGCACGAGTCTCTATGGCATCGACCATGATGCGTCGCATCCCGCCGTCTACCGTCCCTGATCATTGCGGGCGGACTCGGCTTCAATGCCCGCGCGCTTCCCAGAAGCCGCGGTGCGTGGCGATCATTTCTTCCGCCACCTCGGCGACCGGCCCGATCACCTCGATCTTCTTCTGCCCGCGCGCGAACACTTCGCGGCAGGGCAGGCTCAGCGTGGGGTTCTCGGGGTGGTCGCCTGTGAGCGCGAGCAGGGCCGATTCTTCCGCGCCGTAGACGATGCGGCCGATGTGCGCCCAGTAGCTGGTGCCCGCGCACATCGCGCAGGGCTCGAAGGTCGTGACCAGCGTGCATTGCCACAGGTACTCCGCCGGCCAGTTCTGCGCCGCATGGCGCGCCAGCGTGGCTTCGGCGTGGTTCACCGTGTCGATGTTGCCCTGCTCGGCCAGGATCGTCTCGCCGTCGGGCGCCACGAGCACCGCGCCGAAGGGATGGCGGCCCATCGCCATGGCGCGGCGGGCGACCTCGTTGGCGCGGCGAAGCGCGCGGATGATCTGTTCGTGGGTCATCCGTGGATCATGCGCGAATCACTGGTTCTGGGAGCCGCGGTGCGCCCAGCCCGTGGTGTGCTTCTCGATCACGCTGAAGAGCTCGTACATCAGCATGGCCATCGCGCCCACCACCATCAGCCCCGCGAAGGCCAGGCCCATCTGCATGGCCGAGCCGGCTGAAATGAGCAGGTAGCCGATGCCTTCGTTGGCGGCGGTCATCTCGCTCACCGTGGTGCCGACGAAGGCCAGCGTGATCGCCACCTTGAGCGAGCCGAAGAAGTAGGGCATGGAGCGCGGCAGGCCGATCTTCATGAGCACGTCCCAGCGCTTGGCGCCGAGCACGCGCAGCACGTCTTCGAGCTCGGGCTCCAGCGTGGCCAGGCCGGTCGCGATGTTGACCATGATCGGGAAGAAGCTGATCAGAAAGGCCGTGAGGATCGCCGGTCCCACGCCGATGCCGAACCACACCACCAGGATCGGCACGAAGGCCGCCTTGGGCAGCGCGTTGAACGCCGTCATGAGCGGATAGATCGCCGCATACGCGATGCGCGAACTGCCGATCACGAAGCCCAGCAGCACGCCCACCACAATGGCCAGGCCGAAGCCCGCCATCGTGACCCAGAAGGTGCGCCACGCATGGCCCGCGATGATTTCCTTGAACTCCCAGAACTGGTTCCAGATGCGCAGCGGGCTCGGAAAGATGAAGTCCGACACGCCGAAGCCCGCGCAGATCACCTGCCACAGCAGGATCACCGCAATCAGCAGCAGCCAGGGCGACCAGCGTTCGATTTGCTTGGTGTTCTTCATGGCGCGCCTTCAGTGGGACACCGCGGCGGCCGTCTGCGCCGCGCTGATGCCCGTGTTGCGGATGGCGCCGATGTGGCCGCGCAGCTCCAGCACGATGTCGGTGAACTCCTTGGTGTAGGTGAGCTCCAGCTCGCGCGGGCGCGGCAGCTCGATCTCGCGCTTGACCACGAAGCGGCCCGGGCTCTTGCTCATCACGTACACCGTGTCGGCCAGGAATACCGATTCGCGCAGGTCGTGCGTCACCAGGATGACGTTGAACTGCTGCTCGGTCCAGAGGTCGCGCAGGATGCACCAGAGCTCCTCGCGCGTGAAGGCATCGAGCGCGCCGAAGGGCTCGTCGAGCAGCAGCATCTTGGGCTCGTGGATGAGCGCGCGGCAGATGCTCGCGCGCTGCTGCATGCCGCCCGAGAGCTGCCATGGAAACTTGTCTTCATAGCCCGCAAGGCCGACCTTCTGCAGCAGCTTGCGCGCGCGCTCGACGTATTCCTTGCGTTTGGCCTTGAAGCTCGAGCGATAAGGCTCGACGATCTCGAGCGGCAGCAGCACGTTGTCGACCGTGGTGCGCCACGGCAGCAGCGAAGGCGCCTGGAACGCCATGCCCGAGATCTTGAGCGGCCCGGTCACGGGTTGGCCGTCGATGCGGATCTTGCCCATCGACGGCATCTTCAGGCCCGTGGTGAGCTTCATGAAGGTCGACTTGCCGCAGCCCGAGGGGCCGACGATGGCGATGAATTCGCCGCGCTTGACCTTCAGGTCGATGGCCTCGACCGCGAAGTGGTTGGCGCGCAGCAGCTCCTCGTTGTAGGCGAGCCAGACGTCCTGGAAGTCGACGAAGGGAGCAGCGGCCGCGCCCGATGCGTCCGCCTGCATCACTTGCGCAGGACGCCGTTGAGTTCGGCCGCAGGCGGCAGCAGCGCGGCGGTCCACACGGCGTCGGGGCTCACGCGGGTCTTGGTGTTGAACGCGTCCGACACCTGCGAGGCCATCAGCGACATGCGGCCGGCGTTGACCGTGCCGAAGCCTTCGCTGCGCGCGTCGGCGCTGTTGATCACGGTGTCGATGGCCAGCTGAAGGCGGCGGGTCTCGAGCTTGCTGTCGATGATGCCGTCGCGCGCCTTGACCGACTCGATGGCCACGGCGGGATTGGCGATCACTTCCTTCGCGCCCTTGGCAAAGGCCGAGAGGAATTTCTTCACCGCTTCCGGGTTCTCCTTGATGAGCTTGGGCGAGGCGATGATCACGTTGCCGTAGAGCTTCACGCCGTAGTCGGGGTAGGGCAGCACGACGATGTCGGCGGCCTTGGCGCCGCGCGCCTCCAGGTTCAGCAGCGAGGTGAAGGTGAAGCCGGTGATGGCGTCGATGTCGCCACGCATCAGCATGGTTTCGCGCAGCGTCGGGTCCATGGCGGTCCAGTTGACCGCGCCGATGTTGTTGGCCTTGGCAAAGATCGGGAACGCGCGGCGGCCTGCGTCGAATACCGGCGCACCGAGCTTCTTGCCGGCCAGGTCGGCCGGCTTGGCGATGCCGCTCTTCTTGAGCGCCATGACCGAGGCCGGCGTGTTGTTGTAGACCATCATCACCGCGACCGGCTTGTTGGGGCTGTCGGGGTTGTTGGCGTGGAATTCCATCAGCGCGGCCAGGTCGGCAAAGCCCATGTCGTAGGCGCCCGAGGCCACGCGCGTGACCGTGCCGCCCGAGCCGTTGCCCGCGTCGATGCTCACGTCGAGGCCCGCGGCCTTGAAGTAGCCCTTGGCGGCGGGATGCAGGAACAGCGCGGCCGGTCCTTCGAAGCGCCAGTCGAGCTGGAACTTGATCGGCGTCGGGGCTTGGGCAAAGGCCGGGGTGAGGCCGAAGCTGAGGGCCGAGGCGGCGAGGAAGGACTGGAGCAGTTGGCGCTTGTTCATGCAGGATCCGTTGGAGGTGAATGCTTCTGCATTCAAGCAAAAACGGTGCCCGCACGCGATTGGTGCGAACCCTTCCGTGGAACTGTTGTGGTGCGCGATGGGGCGGCGGCGCACCGGCCTGGTTCAGAGCGTCGCGCCGATCTTGCGCAGCTCCGCGATCTGCGGCGCCTTGGGCAGCCAGATCTTGTCGAACTCCGCGATGACCGGCGCGGGGTTGTAGCCGGCATCGCTCTTGATCGTGATGCCGCTGGCCTTGAACTTGTCGATCAGGCCGAGCTCGGTGGTCACGATGTCCTTGATCTGCGCATCGAGCGACTGCTTGACGAGGTCGGTGATGAGCGCCTTGTCCTTGCCGTCGAGCGTTTTCCAGATGCGGCCCGACACCAGCGGCGCGAAGGGCATGAAGAGCGCATTCATCGGCAGCATTGTTTTTGCGACGCGGTCGAAGCGCTGGTTCCACGAGAACTCGATGTCCGCTTCGAGCCCGTCGACCTGGCCGTTCGACATGGCGTCGAAAACGGCCGGCGTCGGAATGGGCGTGGGCGCGGCGCCCAGCAGCTGGTAGAAGTCGCGGTATACGGGCGTCGGGTTGATGCGCAGCTTCATGCCCTTGAGGTCGGTGGGCGTGGCGATGGGCTTGGTTGCGAACACCACGCGCATGCCGGTGATGCCCCAGCCCAGGCCGATGGTGCCGGTCTCGCGCGGCAGCACGTCGAGCAGCTTCAGCGCGGCGGGGGTGCGCACCAGCGAGGCCACGTTGGTGGTCGAGCGCACGAGGTAGGGCGCGTTGATGGCCGCCACGCTGGACACGCGCGAGCCGAGTTCGGCGGCCTGGATCCAGCCCATGTCCAGCGCGCCGGACTGCAGCTGCTGCATCATCGCCGACTCGTTGCCCAGCTGGCCCGAATGGAACACCGTGGCGCTCAGGCGGCCGTCGGTCGCCTTCTTGAGCGCTTCGCCAAAGCCCACCGCGGCGCGATTCCACGAGTGGCCGGCCGGCGTGATGAGGCCGAGGCGGAATTCCTTGGCGGCCGCCGCGCGCGACACGGTACAAAAGAGAGCGGACGACGCGGCAGCGGTACCGGCTGCGGCCTGGACGACGAATTTGCGGCGAGAGAGGGACATGCGAGGCTCCGGTTGAGAAGGGAAAGGGAGGGCGACGGCGCTTACTTGATGAGCGCGAGCGACAGGCTCGGGAACAGCGACAGCAGCACCAGCGCCGCGCAGCAGATCAGGAAGAAGGGCAGGGTGACGATGAACATCTTTCCGGGCTTGGCGCCGGTCACGGCGGAGGCCACGAAGAAGCTCAGGCCCACGGGCGGCGTCATCAGCCCGAGCACGAGGTTGATCACCACCACCACGCCGAAGTGGCGTGGGTCGATGCCGTAGATCTCGGTGGCGATGGGCAGCAGGATGGGCACCGTCATGATCAGCCCCGGAATGCCGTCGATCACGGTGCCGATCACCAGCAGGATCAGGTTCACGAGCAGCAGGAACGCGATCGGGTCCCTGGCCACGGTCTGGATCCATGCGGCCGTGGCCTGCGGCACCTTGCCGTAGATCAGCAGCCACGAGAACACGGCCGCCGCGGCCACCAGGAACAGCACCACCGCTGAATAGATCGCCGACTTCAGCAGGATCTGCGGAATCATCGCGAAGCGGAATTCCTTCGTGACGTAGCGGCCCACCAGCACCGCGGCCACCGCGCCCACGGCGGCCGCCTCGGTCGGGTTGGCGAAGCCGCCCAGAATGGAGCCGACGATCACGATCGGGATCAGCAGCGTCGGGCAGGCCGTGAGCATCGTGTGCAGGCGCTGCCGGAGGGTGCGCTTCTCGGTGCGCGGGTAGTTGTAGAAGAAGCCCATGCACGCGATCACGATGAAGAACAGCACCGTGAGGATCACGCCGGGGATGATGCCGGCAATGAGCATGTCGCCCACCGCCACCTGCGCGAGCACGCTGTACACCACGAACATCACCGAGGGCGGAATGATCGGCCCCAGCATGCCGCCATACACCGTGATGCCGGCCGCGAAGGTCTTGTCGTAGCCCTGCTTCTCCATCTCGGGCACCATGATCTGGCTCATGATGGCCACCTGCGCGGTGGCCGAGCCGATGATCGACGACACCAGCATGTTGGCCAGGATGTTCACGTAGGCGAGCCCGCCCTTCACCGAGCCGATGAAGGCCAGCGCGAGGTCGACCAGCCGCTTCGTGATGCCGCCGCCGTTCATGATCTCGCCGATCAGGATGAACAGCGGAATCGCAATGAGGCTGTAGCTGTCGACGCCGCCGAACATCTGCACCGGGAACGACTGGAACAGCACCGTGTCGCCGGAATTGAGGATGTAGACGATGCCCGCCAGGCACAGGCAGGCGCCGATCGGCACGCCGACCAGCATGATCACCAGGAAGAAGAGGGAGGTCAGCATGTCAGTTCACCGCGTCAGCGTTGGTCACGTGGAACTCGGTGTGCGTGCGCCTGGGCTGCAGGCCGAGGTCCTCGATGAGGTTGGACAGCGCATGCAGGCTGAGCGTGAGCGAGAACACCGGCAGGATCAGCTGGATGGCCCAGGTCGGCCAGTTCAGCGTCTGCGTGCGCTCGGTGTAGAGAAAGTTGAAGGACTCGGCCGCGTACTCCTTGGCATCGAAACCGTAGCGCGCGATGCCCAGCGGATCCATGTAGAGCCAGCACATCGCCAGCAGCGCGAAGCCCAGCAGCAGCACGCCGCCGGAGGCGGTGGCCTTGGCGATGCGCACGGCCTTCTCGCCGAGCTTGTCGGTGAGCAGCGTCACCGCAAAGTCCAGCCGCAGCCGCGTCATCGCCGAGGCGCCGATGAAGGTGAGCCACACCACGCAGTACACCGAGGCTTCGTCGACCCAGTAGATCGGCACGCCGGCGTAGCGCGTGGCCACGTTCAGCAGCACCAGCGCGATGAGCAGGCCCATCAGAGCCGAGAGCAGGTGGCGCTCGCAGCGCAGCACGAAGTCGGACGCATCGAGCACCCGGCGGGAGAAGCTCCCGCGTTCCAGGGCGTGTTCTGCCATGTGAGAAGAGAGGAAGGGAAGGTTGACGAAGGACGGGGACCGTGGTTTCTTTAAATATATTAATAAGATATTTAAAATATCCGATCAGGGTATTAGCAGATTGCATGCCAGCCAAAAAAATGATGAGCGGGCGAAAACGGTGCGTGCACCGGCCGGGGCCGCAATGAAAAACGCCCCGCTGCGCGCTGCAGCGGGGCGTCGGCTTCAACGGGAGAGGGGGTGGCCTACTTGAGCGCGGTCGTCGCGTTCGCCACCGCGAGCGCCGTCATGTTGACCACGCGCCGCACGGTCGACGACGGCGTGAGCACGTGCGCCGAGCCTGCGGCCCCGAGCAGGATCGGGCCGACCGTGATGCCGTTGGCGCCCGTCATCTTCAGCACGTTGTAAAGGATGTGGGCCGAGTCGAGGTTGGGGCACACCAGCAGGTTGGCCTCGCCCGTGAGCGTGCTTTCGGGCAGCGCGGTGCGGCGCACTTCTTCCGACAGCGCCGCGTCGCCGTGCATCTCGCCGTCGCACTCGATGTCGGGCGCCATCTGCGCGAACAGGTCGCGCGCGAGCCGCATCTTGCGCGCCGAGCCGCGGCTCGAGGTGCCGTAGTTCGAGTGCGAGAGAAAGGCCACCTTCGGCGGCAGGCCGAAGCGGCGGATTTCCTCGGCCGCCATCATGGCGATGCTGGCCAGCATCTCGGCGCTCGGGTCCTCGTTCACGTTGGTGTCGGTGATGAACACCGTGCGCTTCTCGAGCGTGAGCGCGTTGAGCGTGGCGAAGCCCGGCGCGCCGCGCTTCAGGCCGATCAGGTTGCGGATGTGCTCCAGGTGCACGTCGAAGCGCCCGACCAGGCCGCAGATCATCGCGTCGGCGTCGCCCAGGTGCATCATCAGCGCGGCGATGGTGGTGTTGGAGCGGCGCACCATGGTCTTGGCGGCCTCGGGCGTGACGCCGCGGCGGCCCATGACCTTGTGGAAGGTCTCCCAGTAGGTGCGAAAGCGCGGATCGTCCTCGGGGTTGACGATCTCGAAGTCGGTGCCCGCGCGGATGTGCAGGCCGGCCTTCTGGATGCGCGCCTCGATCACGGCCGGGCGGCCCACCAGGATGGGCTGGGCCAGGCCTTCGTCGATGGCCCACTGCGCGGCGCGCAGCACGCGCTCGTCCTCGCCCTCGGCATAGGCCACGCGCTTGGCGGCCGCGATCTTGGCGGCGCTGAATACCGGCCGCATGAACATGCTGGTTTGGTAGACGAAGCGCGTAAGGTGCTGGCGGTAGGCATCCATGTCCTCGATCGGGCGCGCGGCCACGCCGGAGGCGGCCGCGGCCTTGGCCACGGCCGGCGCAATGCGCAGGATGAGCCGCGAGTCGAAGGGCTTGGGAATGATGTAGTCGGGCCCGAAGGACAGTTCCTGCCCGGCATAGGCGGTGGCCACTTCCTCGCTGATGTCGGCCTTGGTGAGTTCGGCGATCTCGCGCACGCAGGCCAGCTTCATTTCTTCCGTGATCTTGCTGGCGCCGCAGTCGAGCGCCCCGCGGAAGATGTACGGGAAGCACAGCACGTTGTTGACCTGGTTCGGGTAGTCCGAGCGGCCGGTGGCGATGATGCAGTCGGGACGCACCGCCTTGGCGAGCTCGGGGCGGATCTCGGGCTCGGGGTTGGCCAGCGCCAGGATGATGGGCTGGCCGGCCATGGTCTTCACCATCTCGGCGCTCATCACGCCGGGCGCCGAACAGCCCAGGAACACATCGGCGTCCTTCACCACGTCGGCCAGGGTGCGGGCGCCGGTGTCTTTCTGGGCGTAGCGCGCCTTGGAGTCGTCGAAGCCGCCCGCGCGGCCCATGTAGATCAGGCCCTTGGAGTCGCAGGCATGGATGTTGGCGGGCTTGGCGCCCAGGCCCACCATCACGTCGAGGCAGGCAATGGCGGCCGCGCCGGCGCCGGAGACGGCGATCTTGACCTCCTCGATCTTCTTGCCGACCAGTTCGAGGCCGTTGATGAGCGCCGCGGCCGAGATGATGGCCGTGCCGTGCTGGTCGTCGTGGAACACCGGGATGTTCATGCGCTCGCGCAGCTTCTTCTCGATGTAGAAGCACTCGGGCGCCTTGATGTCCTCGAGGTTGACGCCGCCCAGCGTGGGCTCGAGCGCCGCGATGATCTCGACCAGCTTGTCGGGGTCGTTCTCGGCCAGTTCGATGTCGAACACGTCGATGCCGGCAAACTTCTTGAACAGGCAGCCCTTGCCCTCCATCACGGGCTTGGCGGCCAGCGGACCGATGTTGCCCAGGCCCAGCACGGCGGTGCCGTTGGTGACCACGCCCACCAGGTTGCCGCGCGCGGTGAACTCGGCCGCCATCGACGGATCGGCCGCGATGTCGAGGCAGGGGTAGGCCACGCCGGGCGAATAGGCCAGCGACAGGTCGCGCTGGTTCAGGAGCGGCTTGGTCGGGCTGATGGAAATCTTGCCCTTGACGGGCGAGCGGTGGTATTCGCGCGCTGCTTCGCGAAGTGCTTCTTCGGCGGGTGACAGGTTAGCAGCCATGAAAAGTCTCCTTGTTTCTGACGGGCAATGAGGCTACCGCAAAAAGCCGCCGCTTCTTCTCCGGGCAGGCACGGGTTTTGGTGCAAAGGGCGCGGATTCCCGGCCTGCCGACTCGCTAAACTCCCGGCTGTTACCAAGCTTTAACGCTTGGCGGACACAGCATGCATCGGCCTTGCGGCCGGCCATCGTCAACAACGAAGAACGACCCAGGAGGGGAGCGCATGACGCCCGGACCTTTCACGAGTACAGAGCCCGACGTCGTGGTCATCGGCGGGGGCCCGGCGGGCTCCACCGTGGCCGCGCTGCTGGCGGACAAGGGCCACGACGTGGTGCTGTTCGAGAAGGCGCACCATCCGCGCTTTCACATCGGCGAGTCGCTGCTGCCGATGAACATGCCGCTGTTCGACCGCCTGGGCGTGCGCACCGAGGTCGAGGCCATCGGCCTCAGGAAGCATGGCGCCGAGTTCGTCTCGCCATGGCACGACCATTCGAGCCACTTCGACTTCGGCCAGGCGATGGACAAGAGCTTTCCCTATGCCGTGCACGTGCGCCGCTCCGAATTCGACGAACTGTTGTTCCGCCACGCCGGCAAGCGCGGCGCGCGCACCTTCGAGGGCCAGCGCGTCATGGGCGTGGACATGGACGCCGGCAAGGGCACGCCCGACAACCGCGTGCTGGTGAAGATCAAGGCCGAGGACGGCACCGAAACCAGCTGGCGGCCGCGCTTCGTGATCGATGCGAGCGGCCGCGACACGCTGCTGTCGAACCAGTTCGACGCCAAGCAGCGCAACCGCAAGCACGCGAGCGCGGCCCTGTTCGGCCACTTCGAGAATGCACAGCGCCGGCCGGGCCGCTACGAAGGCAACATCTCGCTCTTCTGGTTCGACCATGGCTGGTTCTGGTACATCCCGCTGAAGGACGGCACCGTGAGCGTGGGCGCCGTGGCTTCGCCCGCCTACTTCAAGCGCCGCAAGGGCTCGCTCGAAGAGTTTCTGATGGAAACCATTGCGCTCGCGCCCAAGCTGGCCGCGCGCCTTGCGAACGCCACGCTGATGGAGGGCGCCACCTCCACTGGCAACTACGCCTACGACTCCAGGTTCTGCCGCGGCGACCGCTTCATGATGGTGGGCGACGCCTATGCCTTCGTCGACCCCATGTTCTCGTCGGGCGTGTACCTGGCGATGAACAGCGGCTTCGAGGCCGCCACCGCGGCCGACCACTGGCTCAGGGGCGAGATGAAGGAGGCCGAGAAGGCTTTCCGCCACTACGAGAAGATCATGAAGCACGGGCCGAAGATGTTCTCGTGGTTCATCTACCGCATCACCTCGCCCGCGATCCGCAGGCTCTTCATGGCGCCGCGCAACATCTGGCGCATGCAGGAGGCGCTGCTGTCCATATTGGCGGGCGACCTGTTCCGCAACACGCCCATCGGCCCGCGCTTCTGGGGCTTCAAGGTGACGTACTACGCGTCCTGCCTGGGGATCCTGCCGCAGGCCGTGAAGACCTGGGCATGGCGGCGGCGCAACCTCAAGGAATCGCTCGAGGCGGCTGCAAAGAGCTGAGCTTCAGTCAGGGGCGACCGTGTGCTGCGCGAGCGCCTCGAGCGCGCGCACCAGCGCCGAGTGGTCCTGCTGGCCATGGCCCAGCGCGGCGCAGGCATTCATGAGCTGCGCCGCGCCCGCGGTCTGCGGCAGCGCCATGCCCAGTGCCCGTGCGCTCTGCAGCGCGAGGTTCAGGTCCTTCTGGTGCAGCGAGATGCGGAAGCCCGGCGCGAAGGTGCGCTTGATCATGCGTTCGCCATGCACCTCGAGGATGCGCGAGCTCGCGAAGCCGCCCATCAGCGCCTGGCGCACCTTGGCCGGATCGGCACCGGCCTTGGACGCGAACAGCAGCGCCTCGCCCACGGCCGCGATGTTGAGCGCTACGATGATCTGGTTGGCCACCTTGCAGACCTGGCCGTCGCCCACGTTGCCCACCAGCGTGACGTTCTTGCCCATCTTCTCGAGCAGCGGCCGCACCTGGCCGAAGGTGCTTTCGTCGCCGCCGCACATGATGGTGAGGCTCGCGGCCTTGGCGCCCACTTCGCCGCCCGAGACCGGCGCGTCGATGTAGCCGCAGCCGAGCGCGATGATGCGCTTGGCGAAGCCCTTGGTGGCTATCGGATCGATGGAGCTGCAGTCCACCACGATCTTGCCGCGCGAATCCTTCAGCCCTTCGGCCACGCCCTGCGTGCCGGGCTCGCCGAACAGCACCTTCTCCACGTCGGGCGTGTCGGGCACCATGATGAAGATCACGTCGGCCTGGCGCGCCACCTCGGCCGCCGAGGCGCAGATGGTGGCCTTCGAGATGAAGGGCTCGGGCGTGTTGCCCTGGGTGTTCACGAAGAGCTGGTGCCCGGCGTCGAGCAGGTGCCCCGCCATGGGCGCGCCCATGATGCCGAGGCCGATGAATCCGATTTTTTGCGATTGCGACATGTCTCTGTTTCCGGTTTGAAGTTGTCTTTTATTGCGTGAGCGCTTTGCGCCAGCCGAGGCCGTTCACAGTGTCGGTGCGCGGCTTGTATTCGCAGCCGATCCAGCCGTCGTAGCCGATCGCATCGATGTGCCTGAAGAGCCACGGGTAGTTGATCTCGCCCGTGCCCGGTTCGCCGCGCCCGGGGTTGTCGGCCAGCTGGATGTGGCCGATGCGCGCGAGGTGCTTCGCGAGCGTGTTGCCCAGTTCGCCTTCCATGCGCTGCGCGTGGTAGATGTCGTACTGCACCCGCAGGTTGGAAGAACCGACCTCGTCGATCAGCGCCAGGGCCTGGTCGGTGCGCGTCAGGAAGAAGCCCGGGATGTCGAAGGTGTTGATCGGCTCGATCAGCAGGCGCAGGCCGGCTGCCTCGAGCTCGCCGGCGGCAAGGCGCAGGTTCTCGACCACCGTCTTGTGCGCGGCCTCGGTGCCCACGCCCGCCGGCAGCTTGCCGACCAGGCAGTTGAGCTGCGGGCAGCCGAGCGCCGTGGCGTAGTCGATGGCCATGGCGATGCCTTCGCGGAACTCGCCGGTGCGATCCGGATGGCAGGCGATGCCGCGCTCGCCCTTGTCCCAGTCGCCGGCCGGCAGGTTGTGCAGCACCTGCTGCAAGCCGTTGGCGCGCAGCGCGGCCGCGAGCTCCTTCTTTTCGAAGGGGTAGGGGAACAGGTATTCCACCGCCTCGAAGCCGGCCTTGGCGGCGGCCTCGAAGCGCTGCATGAACGGCAGCTCGGTGAAGAGCATCGTGAGGTTGGCTGCGAACTTGGGCATGTGTGCTTCTCCTTGCTCAGTCCAGCATCTCGGCCGCGACGGCGGTCGGCGCATCGGCGGGGTGCTCGGCCAGCGGCTCGAACTCGGTGATGTTGTCGATCTCGGTGCCCATCGCGATGTTGGTCACGCGCTCCAGCATCACCTCGATCACGACCGGCACGCTGAACTCGGCCATCAGCGCTTCGGCGCGCTGGATCGCCGGTGCGATCTCTTCCTGCTTGTTCACGCGGATCGCCTTGCAGCCCAGGCCCTCGACCACTTTCAGGTGGTCCACGCCGTAGCTGCTTTCGATGCCCGCATCGGGGCCCGCGTTGATGTTGTCGAACGCGAGCTGCACGCAGTAGTCCATCTCGAAGCCGCGCTGCGCCTGGCGGATCAGGCCGAGGTACGAGTTGTTGACCACGATGTGGATGTACGGCAGCTTGAACTGCGCACCCACGGCCAGCTCCTCGATCATGAACTGGAAGTCGTAGTCGCCCGAGAGCGCGACGATCTTGCGCGCCGGGTCCGCGGCGCGCACGCCCAGCGCGGCCGGGATGGTCCAGCCCAGCGGACCGGCCTGGCCGCAGTTGATCCAGTGGCGCGGGTTGTACACGTGCAAAAACTGCGCGGCGGCGATCTGCGAGAGGCCGATGGTGCTCACGTAGCAGGTGTCGTTGCTGAAGTTGTTGTTCATGCACTGGTACACGCGCTGCGGCTTCATCGGCACATCGTCGAAGTTGGTCTTGCGCAGCATGGTCTTCTTGCGCTCGATGCACGATTTGGCCCACGCGCGGCGGTCGCGCAGCTTGCCGGCGGCCTTCATTTCCTCGGCCACGGCCACGAACTGCTCCAGCGCGGCCTTGGCGTCCGACACGATGCCGAAGTCGGGCGTGAACACGCGGCCGATCTGCGTGGGCTCGATGTCCACGTGCACGAATTTGCGGCCCTTGGTGTAGACCTCGACCGAGCCCGTGTGGCGGTTGGCCCAGCGGTTGCCGATGCCCAGCACGAAGTCGCTCGCGAGCATCGTCGCGTTGCCGTAGCGGTGGCTGGTCTGCAGGCCGCACATGCCGGCCATCAGCGGATGGTCGTCAGGGATCGCGCCCCAGCCCATCAGCGTGGGGATCACCGGCACGCCGGTGGCCTCGGCAAAGCGCACGAGCAGGTCGGCCGCATCGGCATTGATGACGCCGCCGCCGGCCACGATCAGCGGGCGCTCGGCGGCCTGGAGCATGCCGATGGCCTTCTCGATCTGGGCGCGCGTGGCAGCGGGCTTGTAGGGGGTGAGCGGCTGGTAGGCGTCGATGTCGAATTCGATCTCGGCCATCTGCACGTCGAAGGGCAGGTCGACCAGCACCGGGCCCGGGCGGCCCGAGCGCATCAGGTGGAAGGCCTGCTGGAACACCTGCGGCACCTGGCCGGGCTCGCGCACCGTGACCGACCACTTGGTGACCGGCTTGGAGATCGACTCGATGTCGACCGCCTGGAAGTCTTCCTTGTACAGGCGTGCGCGCGGCGCCTGGCCGGTGATGCAGAGGATCGGGATCGAATCGGCCCAGGCCGAATAGAGGCCCGTGATCATGTCGGTGCCCGCAGGCCCCGAGGTGCCGATGCACACGCCGATGTTGCCGGCGACGGCACGGGTGTAGCCCTCGGCCATGTGCGAGGCGCCCTCGACGTGGCGCGCGAGGATGTGCGAGATGGTGCCGCGCTGGCGCAGCGCGGAATACATCGGATTGATGGCCGCGCCGGGCACGCCGAAGGCCTGCGTCACGCCTTCTTTTTCCATCACCAGCACGGCGGCCTGGACCGCTTTCATTTTTGCCATGGGACTGTCTCCTTGAGTGAGGTCCACTTTAGGAAGGGGAGACCATTCGAAGAAGACGGCTGCGGACCATAAAACCTATTCCAAGCTGGAATAAGTGATTACGATGCCGGCCATGGACAGATTGTTGGCAATGGAGATGTTCGTGCGCGTGGTCGAGACCGGCAGCTTCTCGAAGGCGGCGCTCGAGTTCCACACCACGCAGCCCACCGTGACCAAGCAGGTCGCGGCCACCGAGGCGCGGCTGAAGGTGCGGCTGCTCAACCGCAACACGCGCGGCGTGAGCCTCACGGAGCCGGGCGCGCTCTACTACGAGAAGTGCAAGAACATCGTGCGCGAGGCCGAGGAGGCCGAGAGCATCGTGCAGCTGCGCCAGAACCAGGCGCAGGGGCTGCTGCGCATCGGCACCTCGGTGGCCTTCGGCCGCCGCGTGGTGGTGCCGCTGGCGCTCGAATACATGCGCCGGCACCCGCAGGTGCAGCTCGACCTGAGCTTCGAGGACCGCTACGTCGACCTGATCGCGCAGGGCATCGACGTGGCCATCCGCATGGGCAAGCTGGCCGATTCCTCGCTGGGCGCGCGCTACCTCGGTACCAACCCCTGGGCCATGGTCGCGGCGCCGGGCTACCTGAAGAAGCACGGCACGCCCCGGCGTGCGCAGGACCTGAGCGCGCACGTGGCGCTCATCTACAGCAGCGTGGTGGGCGACGAGTTCTGGCGCATGCACACGCCCAAGGGCGATCCGGTGACGGTGCCGGTCTCGGGGCGCTTTCGCTCCAACAACCTTTCCGCGGTGCTGGCCGCGGCGCGCGACGGACTGGGCATTGCGCTCATGCCGCGCTACGTGGCGAGCGAATCGCTGGCCTCGGGCAAGGTGCTCGAAGTGCTCGGCGACCATAAGCTGCCCGAGCAGGAGATCCACGCCGTCTTCCCCTCGCCCAAGCTGGTGCCGGGCAAGGTGTCGGGCTTCGTGGCCTTCCTGCAGGGGCGCTTTGCCGAAGGCTGGTGGGGCGGCTGAGCGCGCTCACGCCTGCTTCAGGCCGGCACGAAGGCGCCGTGCAGGCCCAGCGGCAGGGCGTAGGGCAGGGTGGCTTGTGCCACCGGTCCCGCCGCCAGGTGGTCGGCCGCGAAGCACGACAGCACGGTCTTCTGCCGGCCGAAATCGAGCACCGTGCCCAGCACCCAGCCCGGCTTGGTACCGTCCGGCACGAAGACATGCTCTTCCACCATGGCCTGGGCGCCGTAGCTGAAGCGCTGGCTGCGGCCGCTTTCGACATCGGTGCGCGCAATCGCGCCGAAGCCCGGCACGTCGGGGCGCGTCTGCGTGGCATGAACCACATGGCGGTGGCGCAGGCCGACGCGCCGCGGGTCGATGCGCGGAAACTCGGCTTCCTGCGCCAGCGCCTGCTGCGTGGCCTTCCCGGTGCCGAGGTTCAGCGTGGCGACGGTCAGGCGCGGGTCGGTGCTCTTCACGCGGCGCGCGCGCATCACTTCGCGGTTGGTCGTGAACACCGAATCGGCGTTGTCCGAACGCACGTAGTCGATGTGGACGAGGGTGCCGCGCGGCGTGTCTTCCTCCCATGCATTGCCGACGTGGAACAGGAAGCCGGCCGGCAGCGTGAGCAGCTGGCGCCGCTCCCAGTCCTGCTTGTCGACCACCAGGGCGCGCATGCCGAGTTCGGGCCGCCAGACATGGGCGTCGAGAAAGCTCGCACCCGCCTCCTTGCGCTTGCCGTCGTAGACCAGCGGCGGCATCAGGAACACCAGGTGCCGCCCGGTCACTGCGAAGTCATGGACCATCGGCATGTCGGCCACCGGCACCACGGCTGCGCGCCGCAGCGCGCCTTCGGGCGCAATCTCGTACAGCGCCAGCAGGCCCTGGCCGGAGCTCACGCCAAAGTTCCACACCGTACCGTCCGGATCGACCTTGGGATGGGCCGAGAACGGCATGCCCGCGAGGTCGGACCGCCAGGTCTTCACGCCCAGCGTGTCGAGCGTGCGCGCGTCGACGCGCGTGGCCGAGCCGCCTTCCCACAGCGCCAGCACCTCGCCCTGCATCGGCAGCACGCTGGTGTTGGCGACGTTGATGCTGTCGGCCGAGGTCGGCGGCTCGACGCCCGGCGGCATGGTGCCGAAGGCCTCGAACAGGCGGCGGCCGGCCCGCACCTCGGCCACGCGCTTGGGCGTGGCGACATAGCGGCCCTGGTGCCGCACGTCGGTCCCGTCGATCACGAAGCGGTGCACCATGCCGTCGCCGTCGAACCAGTGGTGGTAGCGCTCGCCGCCCAGGTCGTGGCCGGCCGGGCCGATGCGAAACAGCGTGCCGGCCACGGCATCGGGAAAGCGCCCGCGCACCATGGCGCGGGTCAGCGGCAGGTCGTCCGGGGGCGTGGCGAAGCCGGTCTTCCAGGGCGCACCGGCGGCTTCGAACCGGGCTTGCCAGTCGTCGGCAGTGCCGGCGGCGCGGGCCAGCGGTGCCAACAGGGGCAGGGCGCCGGCCGAGGCCAGCAGGCGCAGGAGTTCGCGTCGTTCCATGGCGTCTTGCTCCTCAGCGCAGGTGAATGACGGTCTGCAGGTCGGCATCCACGCTGATCGCCGCGGCTTCGAAGGCCGGCGCGGCGCGGTTGCCCTTCGCGTCGTTCGAGAAGCCATAGCGCTCGGTCGGCATGCCCAAGAGGTTGGCGTCGAGCCTGCCGTTGCCGTTCTCGTCGGCAAAGGCGCGCAGCGCATACCGCCCCGGCGCCAGTCCCGCGAACACGAGCCGGGCCTTGCCGCCTTGCATCGGCGCGGTCTGCGAGGCCACGGCCTTGCTGTCGGCATAGCTCGCAGCGTCGTTGTACAGCGCGACGTACAGCGTGGCGCCGGTAGCCGGGCCGTCGGCCACGGTCACGCTCAGGTCGGCCGCGAGCGCGGCCAGCGGGGAGAGCAGCGCGACGCTGCACAGGGCGCACAGGCCCGCTCGGGGCAAAGGAAAGTTCATGGAGAGCCTCGTCGGAAGTTGGAGGCCCCGACGATCCCTCAAGCGCCGCGCGCCGCCCAGCGCCATGCGACGAAGCGCGCCAACGTCCGCGCGAAATGCGCCCGGCCGGCGCAGGGCGCGCCTGCTTCCGCGGCCTCGCGGGCCCGTCGGGCTTCAGTGGCCCTTCTTGTCCTCGCCGGGGCTGGTCTCCAGCTGGCCCGACTCCGCGAACAGGCTCCACGCCGCCATGAACAGCGCCGCGATCACCGGACCGATCACGAAGCCGTTGATGCCGAAGATCGCCATGCCGCCGATGGTCGACATCAGCACGATGTAGTCGGGCATCTGCGTGTCCTTGCCCACCAGCACGGGGCGCAGGATGTTGTCGACCAGCCCGATCACGAACACGCCTACGAAGATCAGGATGCCGCCCTGCCAGAAATGGCCGGTGGCAAGGAAATAGATGGCCACCGGCCCCCAGATGAGCGCCGCGCCCACCGCGGGCAGCAGCGAGAGAAAAGCCATCAGCACGGCCCACAGCAGCGCGCCCTGCACGCCCAGCAGCCAGAAGGCCAGCCCGCCGATCGCGCCCTGCGCAATCGCCACGGCCACGTTGCCCTTGACGGTGGCGCGGATCACGGTGGTGAACTTGTTGAGCAGATAGTGCGTGTGCGGCCTGGCAAGCGGCACGGCCTCGCGCATCGATTTGGAAAGCGCCGCGCCGTCGCGCACCAGGAAATAGAGCAGGTACAGCATCACGAAGAAGCTGATGACGAAGTCGAAGGTGTTCTGGCCGATGGTCAGCGCCTGGCCGGCGATGAGCTGGCTGCCCTGTGCCGCGCCCGCGGAGATGCGGGCCTGCCAGGCCTCCATGTCGCCGAGGTTGAAGCGGTCGAACAGGTTCAGCAGCCATTGCGGCACGGCGTTGAGGATCTGCTGGAAGTAGGCCGCGAAATTGATCTGCCCCGAACGGATGCTCTGCGTGACCTGCACGATTTCCTGCACCAGCGACACCCCGACCATGGCCAGCGGAAGAATCACGATGAAGAGGCAGATGGCCAGCGTCGAGAGCGCCGCGGCGTTGTGCCAGCCCGGCATTTTCTTCAGCAGCCGCTTGTAGAGCGGCGTGAACAGGATGGCCAGGGCCACGCCCCACAGCACCGCGCCGAAGAACGGCATCAGCACCCAGAGGAAGGCGACCGTGACGGCGGCGAGCAGGGCGAGGAACACGCCGCGCTGGAGTTGGGGTGAATTCATAGGTGATTCGGACTGTAGCCGAGCCTGAATGCACCGCCGTGTCGGTGGGCACCCCTTCGTGCGGAAGCGCCCCGGGGCGCCGGCGCGTCAGCGCCTGGCGCGCGGCAGCGCCACCGGCGCCAGCGTGGCGCGCAACCGGGCGGGCGCGTCGGGCCCGGCCGAGGTTTCGACCTCGAGCGAGCGCTCCACGTTGCCGATGTGCTCGATCATCAGCTGGCGCGCCCTGGCCGTGTCGCCGGCCTCCAGCGCGGCCACGATGGCGCCGTGCTCCGCGCAGGACTGCCCGGCCTCGTGCCTCGACTGGTAGAGCGTGGCGGCCAGCGTGGTGCGGGCCGTGAGGTCGCGCAGCACGTCGACCAGCAATTGGTGGCCCATCTGCTCGGCCAGGCAGACGTGGAAATCGGCCAGCAGGAAGGCGCGCGTGGCCGCGTCGGCGCCCTCGATGGCGCGCTGCTCGTCGGCGATGTGGTCGCGCAGCTTGCGGATGGCCTTCTGCAGCGGCCGGCCTTCGCTTTCGGCCAGGATGCCCGCCTCGACGATGCGCCGCGCCGAAAAGGCGTCGCGCGCTTCCTCGGCGGAGGGCTCCACCACGTACCAGCCGCGGCGCGACTGCACCTCGACGAAGCCGCGCGCCTGCAGCTGCATGAGCGCCTCGCGCACCATGGTCCGGCTCACCGCGAAATTTTCGGCCAGCGCCTGCTCGCCGAGCCGCTCGCCCGGCGCGAGCTTTTGCGCCAGGATGGCCTCGACCACGCGCTCGGCGATGGAGGTGGGGTTGACGTCGGCGGCCATCGGTCGTTTTCAGCGGCTGGCGGCGCCCGCGCCCACGGGGACTGCAGGCACGTCGGGCTCGGCCAGCGGCTCGTCGTCGGGAGAGTAGGAGCCGTCGAGCACCGCATGGGCGCGCTCGCGGTCGATGTCGCCTTCCCAGGCCGCGATGGCCACCGTGGCCACGCAGTTGCCGATCAGGTTGCCCAGCGCGCGCGCAATGCCCATGAACCAGTCGACCGAGAGCACCAGCACCAGGCCGATGGCCGGAATGGCGGGAATCGCGTGCAGCGTGGCGGCCAGCACCACGATCGCCGAGCCCGGCACGCCGTGCGCGCCCTTGGAGGTGACCAGCGCGATCGCAAGGATGGTCAGCAGGTCCGCCATCGAGATCGGCGTGTTGGTGGCCTGCGCGATGAACACTGCCGCGAGCGTGATGTAGATCGAGAAGGCGTCCAGGTTGAACGAATAGCCCGTGGGAATCACCAGGCCCACCGTCGAGTCGCGGATGCCCATGCGGCGCAGCTTGGCCATGATCTGCGGCAGCACGCTGTCCGACGAGGTGGTGGCAAACACGATGGCGAGCTCCTCGCGCAGGTAGCGCAGCAGCTTCCACAGGCTGAAGCCCGACATGCGCATGACCAGCCCGAGCACCACGAACACGAAGACCAGCACCGCGCCGTAGAACAGGGCGACCAGCATGCCCAGCTGCTTGAGCGAACCGATGCCGTACTTGCCCACCGTGAAGGCGATGGCGCCCAGCACGCCGAGCGGCGCCAGCTTGATGAGGATGCCCATGATCTTGAACAGCACCAGCGAAAGCGCGTCCACCACCGTGGCCACCGGCTTGCCGCGCTCGCCCAGCAGCGACAGCGCGCAGCCGAACAGCACCGCGAACAGCAGCACCTGCAGCACGTCGCCGGTGGCAAAGGCGTTGACCACCGTGGTGGGGATCAGCTTCATCAGGAACTCGACCGTGCCGCCGCTCGTGAGCTTGTCGGCATTCGAGGCGTAGGCGCTCATGGCCGTGGCGTCGAGCTTGCCCGGATCCACGTTCATGCCCACGCCGGGCTGGAACACGAAGGCCAGCACCAGGCCCATGGCCAGCGCGACCGTGGTGAGCACCTCGAAGTAGATCAGCGCCTTCACGCCGACCCGGCCCACGCGCTTCAGGTCGCCGGCGCCCGCGATGCCGTGCACCACCACGCAGAACACCAGCACCGGGATGATCATCTTGATCAGCTTGATGAAGCCGTCGCCGAGCGGCTTGAGCTTGACGGCGAACTCCGGCATGAAGAGGCCGGCGAGCACGCCGAGCACCAGGGCGATGACGACCTGGCCGAAGAGCGATTTGGCGAAGCGAGGCATGGAAGTCTCCTTGGATGTCTTGGCGATGTTTGCATGCAAGGATCGCTTTTCTTGCATACAAGCAATGTAGGCAAGAAGACTTCGAGACAGCCAGAGGGTATTCCCGGGCTCCACGGGGGAGAGGCCAGCGCGGAGCGCCTTCCAAGTGTTGTTAACAGTCCCCAAGAATGTAACCAGACTGTTCACACTATTTGTCGGGAGTTACATTGGCGGGAACACTCGAGAGCGACATGAACGAAGAAGGCCAGAAGGCGCTGCAGCCAATGATTTACCTGCCGGTGTCCGGCAAGTTTGTTATTGCGTTGATTGGCGCCAGCGCCTGGATGTGGTTCTCGATATGGGCCGCGGGCCCCTGGCTGGCCGATCTGACGAATCGGGTGGGAATGGCCCTGGCCATTTTCCTGGTGTATGGCATTGCCGTCGTTCCGGGCTTCATGAATGCATTCCTGGCCATCAGCCTGCTGCTGGACAAGAGGCCGGCGCATCCCGCGTTGGCCGTCTATCCCCCGATCTCCATCCTGATTGCCGCCTACAACGAGGAGGCGTCCATCGAGGAGACGCTGGTCAGCATCGATCGGCAGAATTACCCGGGCGAGCTGCAGGTGATCGTGATCAACGACGGGTCCGCGGATGGCACGTCTCTTGTGGTTCAGCGCGCCCGGGAGCGCTACCCGTGGCTGACCTTCCTGGACCTGGAAAAAAATGGCGGCAAGGCGCGCGCGCTGAACATCGGGTTCAAGGAGGTGGCGCACGACCTGGTCATCACCGTGGATGCGGACTCCTTCCTTTACCGCGGCGCGCTGGCCAGCATCGTCGAGCGCTATCGCGCCGACCCGCCCCATACCCGGGCCGTGGCGGGAAAAATCCTGGTCCGCAACTCGCGGCTGAACTGGATCACCCGCTGCCAGGAATGGGATTACTTCCATGGCATTGCGGCCATCAAGCGCGTGCAATCGCTGTTCCAGGGCACCCTGGTGGCCCAGGGTGCGTTTTCCATCTACGACCGGGCCGCGCTGATCGAGGTTGGCGGATGGCCCGAATGCGTGGGCGAGGACATCGTGCTCACCTGGGCCCTGCTCAAAGCCGGCTACCGGGTGGGCCACTGCGAGGACGCGTGCCTGTTCACCAATGTGCCCACCACCGTCAAGCAACTGGTCAAGCAGCGCCAGCGATGGGCGCGCGGCATGGCGGAAGCCTTCATCAAGCACCCGGGGATCCTGGTCAAGCCGCGGTTGTCGACTTTCTTCATCTATTGGAACCTGCTGTTTCCGTGGCTGGACCTGGCATGCACCATCGGCTTCATCCCCGGAATCATTCTCGCGTTCTTCGGCCACTACTGGATCGTGGGAATCATGACCCTTGCATTGATACCGGCCACGTTCGCATTGAGCCTGCTCATGTTCCGGATCGAGCGTCGGATGTTCCGGAAGACCGGCCTGGTGGTGCGAAAGAACGTCCAGGGCTTCTTTGTCTACGTGCTGCTGTACAGCCTGATCCTGCAGCCCGCCAGCGTGCTCGGCTACCTCGACGAACTGTTCAGGAAGCCCAAGGCCTGGGGAACCAAATGACGGGGCTGCCGAGGTATCTTGCCGCAGCTTCGCTGGGCTGCCTGGTGCTGATCGCTCCCTGCAGGGCGGAGGAAGAAAAAAAAGCAAACGAAAAACCGGCCGGCATGGCCTTTGGCCCGGAATTCTTCCTCACCAGCGACAGCGACAATTTCCAGTCGCGCCGGGTGTCGGTGGAATTCTTTCCCGCCTTTGAGAATGCCGACCGCTACCTCGGGTTCCGGCTCGGCGACTACCAGTACAAGCAGGACCACTGGCAAAGGGCCGGCAAGAAGATCTCGTTCCTGGCCCGCTCGGTCGAAACGAAGACCACCGACGGAGGCGCGATCGAGGTCGGCGCGTTCGAGCAGGGCGGGCACACCTTGCTCACGCTCGACGGCAGCTACCGCCTGTCGCCTACGAAGAGCACGGCGGTGGAGTTCCTCGTGACGCGCGACTGGGTGGAGACCCCGAAGTCGCTGGACCGCGGCATCGATTTTTCGTTTGTCGGGGTGGCCGTGGACCAGGGGCTTGGAAGCCACGTGACCCTGGTCGGGCTGGCGGCGCAGCAGTATTTTTCCGACGGCAACCGGCGCGACCACGGCCGCCTGCGGCTGATCTACCAGCCGTCGCTCGACCTGGGGCTGACGCTGCAGGCGCGCTATCGAACCTACCGCAGCAGCCACGAGGACGTGGACAGGGCCTATTTCAATCCGAAGAACTACAGCGAGGCGATGCTGGCGGTCGGCTGGCGGCAGCGTTTTGCGGGCTGGACCCTCGCGGTCACGGCCGGGCTCGGCACCGAGACGATCAACCACGAGTTCCGGCAGCCGACGCGACTGCTGGATGTGAACCTGCAAAGCCCCGTCAGGGGATCGCAGGTCTTTCGCTTCGGCGCCGGCTACAGCCGCAGCACCACCTTCTCGGGGCCCAGCTACCAGTACCGGTACCTGCGCGGCGAGTGGGTGATCCTTTTCTGAGCCTGGGCTTCCTCGGGCCTCCTGCCTGGCGGGGTTCACCGCCGTGGGCCGGACTTGCCCCGGCCAGCGCGGGCATCAGGCTCCGTCCGGCTCGCACTGCAATGCGGGACCGTGCGGGTGCGCGGCGTCCGGCGGGAAGCGGGTGAGCCAAAGATCGAGTGTGGGGCCTGGAGGCGCGGCCTTGCGTTCGCGGCGGCGCGGGGCGGTGCCGGCGTCGCGCGGGTCGTGTCCCACTTCGTCGCCGGCGAACCATCGGAAGATGTGAGTCTGGCTTATGGGTCCGTCGACGAGCCGCACGAAGAGAAAGCCTTGCCGTGCGTTGCCTTCCGCGTCGACCGGGATGCCCGCGGCGCGCAGTGCCGCGACCCGCGCGCTGGTGCCCATGTCGAAGGGCAGTTTCAAGGTGATGGTTGCGCTGTGGACCGTCCGTCTCGACATGGCTTGCCCTCATGCTTGCGGGTGGCTCGGCGGATCCGGGAGTACGTCTGTGCGGATCCCGCGGTCATGGGCGACCGCGCTGTGCTACTTGTCGTTGTGCAGGTACGTCGCTTGCCGCGGCAGCAGCAGGCTCACCATGAAGGCCACGCCCATCATCGCGGTCACGTACCAGTAGAAGTACGACTCGTGGCCAATCGACTTCAGGCCCAGCGCCACGTACTCGGCGCTGCCGCCGAAGATGGCATTGCCCACGGCATACGACAGGCCCACGCCCAGCGCGCGCACCTCGGGCGGGAACATCTCGGCCTTCACGATGCCGCTGATCGAGGTGTAGAAGCTCACCACCGCCAGCGCCAGCGTGATCAGCACGCCGGCCATCAGCGGGCTGCCCACGCTCTGCAGGTTGCTCAACACGGGCACCGTCATCAGTGCGCCCAGCGCGCCGAACAGCAGCATGTTGCTGCGGCGGCCGATGCGGTCCGACAGCGCGCCGAACAGCGGCTGCATGCACATGTAGATGAACAGGCAGGCGGTCATCACGTTGCTGGCGGTCTTGATCGACATGCCGGCCGAGTTCACCAGGTACTTCTGCATGTAGGTGGTGAAGGTGTAGAAGATCAGCGAGCCGCCGGCCGTGTAGCCCAGCACCACGAAGAAGGCGCGCTTGTGGTGTTTGAACAGCTCGGCGATGCTGCCGGCGCCCTTGGCGGCGCGGGTCTGGGTGCTGGCGGTCTCGGTCAGCGTGCGGCGCAGCATCAGCGCCACGATGGCCGCCACGGCGCCGAGCACGAAGGGAATGCGCCAGCCCCAGGCCTTGAGCTCGGCCTCGTCGAGCAGCTGCTGCAGCACCACCACGACGACCACGGCCAGCAATTGGCCGCCGATGAGCGTGACGTACTGGAACGACGAGAAGAAGCCGCGCTGGCCGCGCATAGCCACTTCGCTCATGTAGGTGGCGGTGGTGCCGTACTCGCCGCCGACCGACAGGCCCTGCAGCAGCCGCGCGGCCAGCAGCAGCGCGGGCGCCCAGGCACCGATCTGCGCATAGGTGGGCAGGCAGGCGATGACCAGCGAGCCCACGCACATCATGACGACCGAGGTCACCATCGAGGTCTTGCGGCCCTTGCGGTCGGCCAGCCGGCCGAACAGCCAGCCGCCGATCGGGCGCATCAGGAAGCCGGCGGCGAACACGCCCGCCGTGTTCAGCAGCTGGACCGTGGGGTCCGACTTGGGAAAGAACGAGGGCGCGAAGTAGATCGCGCAGAAGGCGTAGACGTAGAAGTCGAACCACTCCACCAGGTTGCCGGACGAGGCGGCAAAGATGGCGAAGATGCGCTTGCGCTTTTCCTCGAAGGTGTAGGGCGTGGTGTTGGGAACGTTGGCGCTGGTCGCGTCCGGGCTGGAGGCACCGGCGGTGGCGCTGGCAATGGCGGTCATTCGGGGGTCCTTGTCTCTGGCTGGGGCGCCCCGCGGAGCCGCGGAAAGCCGTGCCAGCGAGTCTGTGCCGCCGCGGCGGCGCTGTCGTCCGTAGGCGCCCGCCGCGCCGCTACGTACGTGTACGCAAGGGTAAATACCTAGAAAGCGCTACAAACTGTGTTCGCGCAGGAAGCGGTCGAGTTCGTGGCTGTTCGACAGGCCGAGCTTGGCGAACACATGGGCGCGGTGCGTTTCCACCGTGCGCTGCTCCAGCGGCGCGAGCTCCTGCGCAATGCGCTTGTTGGCCAGGCCCTGGGCGACCAGCCGGGCCACCTGCATCTCGCGCGGCGTGAGCTTGGACCACAGGGCCTCGGCGGCCTGGCGGGCCTGCCGGCGCACGGCGATCTCTTCGGCCTTCTGCAGGGCCTTGGCGATGCTGTCGAGCAGGCGCTCGTCGCTGCAGGGTTTCTCGAGCCAGCCGAAGGCGCCGTTCTGTACCGCCTCCACGGCCATCGGAATGTCGCCGTGGCCGGACAGGAAGATCACGACCAGCGGGCTGTCCTGCGCACGCAGCGCATCGAACACCTGCAGTCCGCTCATCCCCTCCATGCGCAGGTCCAGCACGACGCAGCCCGGGCGCTGCAGGTCGGCGCCGGCCAGGAAGGCCTCGCCCGAGGCAAAGGCCTGCACCGCATGGCCGCGCGACAGCAGCAAAAGGCCCAGCGAGCGGCGCACGGCCTCGTCGTCGTCGACGATGCACAGGTGGTTGGCAAGGGCGGTCATGGCGCCGAGATTTCCAGTTCGAGGGTGAAAACGGTGCCACCGCCGGCCCGGTTGGCAAAGGACAGCCGGCCGCGGTGGGCTTCGACGATGGTGCGGCAGATGTTCAGCCCAAGCCCCAGCCCGCCGGCCTTGGTGGTGAAGAAGGGCGCGAACACCTGTTCGGCGAGCGCTGCGTCGATGCCCGCTCCGCGGTCGGCCACGTGGATGTGCATGCGGCCTTCGCTCACCTCGGCGTCGATTTCCACCAGCCGCTGCTCCGGCGGCGCGGCCTGCATGGCGTGCAGGCTGTTGGACAGCAGGTTCAGCAGCACCTGCTCCAGCAGCACGCGGTCGCCGCGCACCTCGGGCAGGTCCGCCCGCAGGCGCACCTCGGCGCGCGCCTGGCGCATCCGCATCTCGCCCTGCAGCAGCGCCAGCGCGTTGCTGACCAGCGACGCCACCGCGCAATCCTCGGTGCCGATGGTGCGCTGGCGCACGAAGCCGCGGATGCGCCGCACGATCTCGGCGCTGCGCCGGGCCTGCGCCATGGTTTCGTCGAGGCTGCTGGCCAGCAGCGCCTGGTTGCCCTGTTCCGCGAAGGCCTTGGCGGCGCTCGCGAAATTGCTCAGCGCCATCAGCGGCTGGTTCAGCTCGTGGGCCAGCGTGGAGGCCATCTCGCCCAGGCTGGCGAGGCGCTGCGCATGCTGCAGCTGCTCGTCGTTCTGGCGCTGTCGCAGCTCGGCGCGCTTCTGCTCCGTGATGTCGACCACCGAGCTCATCCAGCCGCTGTGGCGGCCGTCGGCATCGATGAGCGGCGCGGTGTAGACCATGGTGATCACCTCGTGCCCGTCGCGGTGCCGCAGGCGCGATTCGAAGCCCGAGCGCGCGGGCTGCCCGCTCATCATGGCCTGGTAGTGCAGCCAGTGCTGCGCCACGTCGTCGGGATGCCAATAGGGGTAGGGCGGCAGCCGGCCGAGCAGTTCGTCGGCGCCGTAGCCGGTCATCTCGCAGAAGGCGGGGTTGACGTAGATGATGCGTCCCTCGAGGTCGCGTGCGCGCATGCCCACCAGCAGCGAATCTTCCATCGCCTTGCGGAAGGCGTGGGCCTCGTCCAGCGCGTGCGTGCGCTCGCGCACCCGCCGCTCCAGGTCGCGCCGCGCATCGCGCTGCTCGGCGAAGCGGCGCTCGCGCAGCTGCCAGTACAGCCCGCCCAGCAGCAGCACGCCCGCGCACAGCAGGCCGAGCATCCAGGCGCGTTCGCGCGCGCGGGTGACCTCGGCGTGGTCGGCCATCACGGTCAAGGTCCAGCCGAGGTCGGCCAGCGGCTCGTCGAGTGCGAGGAAGCGGCGCGCCTTGCCGCCGATCTCGGTGCGCACGAGGTAGCCCGGGTGTCCTTCCTCGCGCTCCACCGTCCATGGCAGCGGCAAGAAGCCGGTGCGGGCGCCGTACTGCTGGTCGCGCTTCATGCCCTCCAGGTCGGCGGCGGCGAGGGGCCGCCTGGCCTGGTACATCCACGCCGGCACCGAGCTCAGGAACACGATGCCGCGCGCATCGGCCAGCAGGATCGGTTCGCGCGCGAAGGTCCAGGCCTCCTGGAGCTGGCGCAGGCTGATCTTGACCGTCAGCACGCCCAGCACGGCGCCGGCCTCGGAGCGCACCGGTGCCGACATGAAGAGCCCGGGCTCGCCAGTGGTCTGGCCCACGCCGTAGAAGAGGCCGCTGCGGCCCGCGCGCGCGTCGATGAAGTAGGGCCGGTTGGCATAGGACTCTCCGACGAAGCTCTGCGGCGTGGCCCAGTTGCTCGCCGCCAGCGTGAGGCCCTGCAGGTCGATCAGGTAGAGCGCGTCCGAGCCCGCGTGGCGGTTCACTTCCTCGATGTAGCGGTTGGCGCGCTGCTGCGCCGCCGGGTCGCGCGGATGGGCCAGCACGTCGAAGACGTCGGGGTGCATGCCCGCGGTGCGCGGCAGGTAGCCGTACTTGCCGGCGGCATCGCGCAGGCCCAGCACGTGGACTTCCATCGCGCGGCGGATCGAGTCCGCCTGGAAGCTGGCCTCGCGGGCCGCGGCCCACTGGCCCGCAGCGCCGATCAGCAGCAGCGCCACGGCCACGGCGGCCGCCCAGGCGAGCAGCGTGCGCCAGCGGCCGGGGCGGGAGCGGGCCGTGGGCGTTTCGGGCGGAAGGGGAGACAGGGGCGGCATGGGAGGCGGGGGCCGACCGGAGCGGCGACCGGGATTTTGCCTTGATCCCCGGATCGGCCGGCAGGGCCGCCGTACCATCGCCCTCATGCGAACCCTTTCACTCCCCACCGGCGGCGAGATGCCGGTGCTCGGCCTCGGCACCTGGCGCATGGGCGAGATCGCGGGCCGGCATGCCGCCGAAGTGGCCGCCGTGCGCGAAGCCATCGCCATGGGCTACCGGCTGATCGACACCGCCGAGATGTACGGCGAGGGCGGTGCCGAAACCGTGCTCGGCCAGGCCATTGCAGAGGCCCTGCGCGCGGGCGACGTGCGGCGCGAGGAGCTCTTCATCGTCAGCAAGGTCTACCCGCACAACGCGAGCCGCCGCGGCACGCCCGAGGCCTGCGAGCGCAGCCTGAAGCGGCTCGGCCTCGACAGGATCGACCTGTACCTCTTGCATTGGCGCGGCAGCCATCCGCTGCGCGAAACGGTCGATGCGCTGCAGGCACTGGTGGCCAAGGGGCGCATCGCGCGCTGGGGCGTGAGCAACTTCGACACCGACGACATGCAGGAGCTCGCATCGCTCGCCGATTCAGGCCCCGGCTGCGCGGCCAACCAGGTGTACCTGTCGCTGGCCGAGCGCGGCCCCGAGTTCAGCCTGCTGCCCTGGCTGCGCGAACACGGCATGCCGCTGATGGCCTACAGCCCGATCGACCAGGGCGCGCTGGCTTCGGACGAGGCGCTGCAGGAGCTGGCCAGGCGGCTCGGCATGAGCGCCGCGCAGCTTGCGCTGGCCGCGGTGCTCGCGCGGCCCGGTGTCGCCGCGATTCCGAAGGCGGTGCGCAGCGCGCACTTTCAGCAGAACCTCGCCGCTGCCGACCTGAAGCTCGATGCGGCCACCCTCGCCGAACTGGAGCGCCTCTATCCGCCGCCGCGCCGCAAGGCGCCGCTGGCGATGATCTGACAGTCTCTAGTGGGCTTCGGCCTGCTTGGCCGCGGCGATCACGGCCTCTTCGTCGTGCTTCGCGCCATTGAGGAACAGGTTCAGCAGCACCGCGCTGATCGACGCCAGCAGGATGCCCGACTCGATCAGCGAGTGAATGGAATGCGGCATCCACTGCTTGAAGTTGGGTGCAATGAGCGGAATCATGCCGATGCCGATCGACACCGCCACGATCATCGCGTTGTGGCGGTTGGTCTTGAAGTCCACGCCCGAGAGAATGCGGATGCCCGTGGCCGCCACCATGCCGAACATCACCAGCCCCGCGCCGCCCAGCACCACGGTGGGCAGCGATTCGATCAACGCCGCCATCTTGGGCAGCAGGCCCAGCACGATCAGGATCACGCCGCCGGCCACGCAGACGTAGCGGCTCTTGATGCCCGTGACCGCCACCAGGCCCACGTTCTGCGAGAAGCTGGTGTACGGAAAGGTGTTGAAGATGCCGCCGATCAGCGTGCCGAGGCCGTCGGTGCGCAGGCCCTTGGCCAGGTCCT
>Ga0209051_1000526_pt1 | contig 47553 bp, 59 predicted proteins | sample AraplaCvi_mMS_r2_2_FD_184286 | JGI IMG/M metagenome (GOLD analysis project Ga0209051, IMG submission 184286) | Arabidopsis root microbial communities from North Carolina, USA - plate scrape MF_Cvi_mMS_r2 (SPAdes) (version 2) | ecosystem: Host-associated > Plants > Roots > Endosphere | place...
TCAGCACGAACGCGATCTGCGCTTCCGAAAACTTCGAGGCCTTCATCGAATTCTCCTCTTCTTCCCATCGGGGATCATAAGTGGAAAATTCCAGTTCCAAATGGCCTAAATTATTGGGGGCACGTCAAAGCGCATCGAGACACCCGCTCTCGCAAAGCTGACAAAGCTGCCGCACTGTGGAGCCCCTCGCGAAAGCGGACTGGTCCGAAATCCCCAGGTTAATCAGGACGCCATCGGCCTGGCACGACGAGTGCTAGGACCAACCGAAACACAAAAATACATTCGGTTGGAGCCAGGGGACGTCTGGCCGCTGACATGTAAGTCTCCCAACCTGTGAAGGAGGGGCTATGGCCTCGGTGCTTGAAAATACCCTAAGCCGCGTTTTGGAAGCAGCCGAGCTCCTGGCTCTTAATCCTGGTGTACGGCTGAAGAGGATTACCATGGTAGCGATCCGTGAGACCGGTTCACAGGAAAGGCATCCATGTCTCAAACGCCCGTCTCAAAGGCTCTGAGCCGACCTTCAAGAGCAATGCTAGGTCGGCATTACGCAAAAAGACCTCGCTTCACAGGAGAACACTATGCCGGACTCATTCGTAAGCCGCGACGGATCTAGATGGCTCCCGGAATATCTGAGCCAGATAGACGCAAGTTGCATTGGCTGCGGCCGCTGTTTCAAAGTCTGTTCGCGTGACGTCATGCACCTTTGCGGCATTACCGACTCGGGCGAAATTTTAGGTGACGGTGATGGAGAAGACGATGATGAGGTCGATCGATTGCTGATGATTGTCGATCACCCCGGCCGATGTATCGGTTGCGGCGCCTGCGCCCGCGTCTGCCCGAAGAATTGTCAGACTCACATCATGTCCCACTAACGGACCGAGGAGATTTCCCCATGACCTCTGCCAATCTTTTCCTCCGTCAGACGCACTCTTTGGTGCTGACACCGCGACTGATGCAAGCCATCCAGTTGCTGCAGATGACGCGTTTCGAACTCAAGCAGTTCATCACCCTGAAAGTTGAGAAGAACCCGCCGCTCGAATTTCAATCGAACGACGGGGAGACAGGCGACGATGAGAAGTTCGGCCGCTTGCCGGAGGACGCCGGCGCAGACGATCGTTACGACAACCGGACCGGCGCGCTCTCCAGCGAATGGTCTGACAATGCCAGCACCAGTCGGCTGAGTGAGGAAGTCGACGCCGATTACACCATTTTTCCCAACCGACAAGGTCTGCCGAGTGGCCCTGTCGCGTCTCCGACGAAAACCTGCAGCAAAGATGTCTAGAGCGGACAACCAACAGCATGCCCAGTTGGAAAGGTGAGGATTCTCAAACTGGCATCGCTCTTGCTCGCGGAACTGAGCTTTCAAGCGTTATTGGAGTTCGGAATGTCCCGAGGGATAAGTTGTAATCGTATAGCCACCAACACCGCGCCTGAGAGTAAGCGCTTGCCTACCCGCAGACACGCCATGCCGATGATCCAGTGTTCACCGAAAATGGGGGATCCTTCGATGAAAGTAATCGCTCTTGTGGGCACACTGCTCTTCTCCGTCTCCCTTGCCGCCTGTGGCGAGGCATTCGGTAGTCCGAACCTTGACCTGACAACATTTTCCTAACGACCAGGAGGTTCCCATGGCCTTGTCGGCAAACCTTTTCCTGCGTCAGACCCAGTCCCTGGTAATGACACCGCAATTGATGCAGTCCATCCAGTTGCTGCAGATGACGCATTTCGAACTCAACCAGTTCATCGCCCTGGAAGTGGAGAAGAACCCGCTGCTCGAATTTGCGAACGACGGCGAGACGGGCGACGAGTACACGGCAGGCGATGACGAGCGGTTCAGCCACTCAACGGAAGATGCCGGCGCGGATGATGGCACCGACAATCGTGAGGATGCGCTTTCCAGCGACTGGTATGACTATGGCGGCAGCGCCGGCACCAGCCGGCTGAACGACGAACTCGACGCCAATTACAGCAATGTCTTTCCTGATGACGGTGCCCCGCAGCGCCTCGATGCGCCGGAGCTCGTCAGCCAGTGGAAATCGATGCCGGGCAGCGGCGAGGGCGCCGATTACGATCTCGACGATTTCGTCGCCGGCCAGGTGTCGCTGCGCGATCATCTCGCCCAGCAGATCCCCTTCGTTCTGCCTGACATGGCCGACCGGCTCATCGCGCAGAATTTCGTCGACCAGCTCGACGACTGCGGTTATCTGCAGGCCGATATCGTCGAAGCGGGCGAGATGCTGGGCACGAGCCTCGCACAGGCCGAGCGCGTGCTCGCCACCCTCCAGAGCCTCGATCCGCCGGGTGTTTTCGCCCGCAGCCCTGCCGAATGCCTGGCGATCCAGCTCAGGCAGAAGGACCGATACGACCCGGCCATGCAGGCTATGGTCGAAAACCTCGAACTCCTGGCGAGCCGCGATTTCGCCACGCTGAAGCGGCTTTGCGGCGTCGACGAGGAAGATCTTCTCGACATGCTCGGCGAGATCCGCCAGCTCAATCCGAAGCCCGGCAGCGGTTTCGGGGCGGGCGTTTCCGAAGCGATCATGCCCGATGTGGTCGTCAGAGCCTCCTCGGATGGCGGCTGGCGGGTCGAACTCAATCCGGATGCGCTGCCGCGCGTGCTGGTCAACCAGTCTTATTTTTCCCGGGTGACAAAGAACGGCGAGGATCACGCCTTCCTCTCCGATTGCCTGCAGACCGCCAACTGGCTGACCCGCAGCCTCGATCAGCGGGCTAAAACCATCATGAAGGTGGCAAGCGAAATCGTCCGCCAGCAGGACGCCTTCTTGCTGCACGGCGTCGGCTATCTGCGCCCGCTGAACCTGAAGACGGTCGCCGAAGCGATCAAGATGCATGAATCCACCGTCAGCCGCGTCACGTCGAACAAATATATGCTGACGCCGCGCGGCCTCTTCGAACTCAAATATTTCTTCACCGTCTCGATCAGCGCCGTCGCCGGCGGCGACAGCCATTCGGCCGAAGCCGTGCGTCACAAGATCCGGGCGCTGATCCTGGAGGAGAGCCCGGAGGCGGTGCTTTCCGACGGCGATATCGTCGACATGCTGAAGAAGGGCGGCGTCGATCTCGCCCGCCGCACGGTTGCGAAATACCGGAAGGCGATGAACATCGCCTCTTCGGTTCAGCGCCGCCGCGAAAAGCGGGCGCTTGCCAAGGTCGCTGGTTCGTGAAGAGACGCCAAGGGTGCCTTCTTCGAAGGCACCAATCAGACGGTAGTTGTAGAAGGAGAAAACACAGTGAAGAGCTATACCATCCCAGATCACGTTCCCTCCGTGAAGGACTTCATGGTGCCAACGGCAAACGGAGAACCACACGCAGCCGGTGCTCGCATCGATGGAGAGCCCGAGATTTTATCCTATCTGCAAAATGGCACCGGTTGGCGTCTTGGCTGTTCGCCCGGCGTGCGCCCGGCGCAAGGTGCTAGAGAATGTGGAATCCTTTTCGGCCATGAACATCTTCTCCTCCGCACTCGGCGAAGATTGCCCAATGATCCAGCTCGAACTCCCGTCACCTGGCGTTCTCTTTTTAATGCCAGGCCGGACCGCAGTGTCCTTCTACCGGTAAGCAAAGTTGCCAACTGCGGCTATGATCGAGCTGCGTCCAGTAACCCATTTCCCACGTCGATGGCCGGTTTGAACCGATTGCGAACAATGCCGCCGATCTATTTCACGTACTCGCCGCCCCCTCCTCAGCCAGCTCAGGATCATGCACCGTACCCGGACCCTTCGCAATAATGCCCGCCGCTCCTCCGAGATCCGAGGAGCGAAGTCGACAGGAACGAAGTCAATGTCCCCACGACCTAACGATCCCTATTTCTCGAACGGTGTTCATATACTGCCTTTGCATTCGCTTGGTGAGCGCATCGCGATTCTTGGCCCCTCAAACGCAGGCAAGTCGACGTTGGCGGTCGCCCTGAGTAAGAAGCGCGGTATTCCAGCCGTGCATCTCGACCAACTTCATTATCTGCCCGGTACGGATTGGCAACCGCGCCCGGAAGCAGAGTTTGCCGCGCTTCATGATTTGGCGATTCAGGAAGAGCGGTGGATTATCGAAGGCAGCTACTCGCGCCTGATGCCGCGGCGATTAGTCCGTTCCACTGGTGTTATTGTCATCACGTCAAATCCCTGGTTACGTTTTTTCCGTTATCTCAAGCGCACTCTTGCCGATCAACCGGATCGCGCAGGATATCTCCAAGGGGCCAAAGACAGAATAAAATGGCGGATGGTATATTGGATTCTGTTCAAGTCCCGTAATAGCAATCTGGAATATGCGAAAGTTCTTCAGGAGTTCGGCTTGCCGACAGTCGAATGCCAAACTGCGGCTGCCCTTAATAACCTCTATCGAACATGGGGTCTGCCGGTCCCGCGTTAGCGAACGATGGACCCAACTCAGGGGCGATTCGCGTGACCAATTTTTCGTGCGGCCACGCTAGGCTTTAATATGGCCTATCTCGCACGACAGCTCGAAGATTAGGTATCGCTGCGGAGAAAGCCAGATTGGAGTTGAAGATATGTTTAATGCCAATCAGATTATCCGTGTGGCCACGAAAGTCTCGGCTGGATCTATGGACGCGTTCAGCGCTCAAAGCGCTGCAGCATCCTCTTTAATTGTGTATTCTGTATTTGGAGCTTGCGCGCTAGCTTATCCCGGAGCAGCCTGATCTCTTCATTAAGATTGATTGCATCTTCAGAAGCGGCGGAAACAGTTTGAGACGGTGGAAGAACAACCGCAATCGCTTCCACTTTGGTGCGCCGCATGCTGCGCTTTCGCGTTTGACCACCGCCAACTCGAGAGATCTTCTGTGCGGCACGCGCGGCTGTATTGGCCAAATCGGGCAAAGCCGGATCAGCCGCTTCCGCCGACTTTGCGTCTTCGATATCTGCGCGATCATCAACAGCGCTTGCCGTTTCTTCGGATTGATCCGGATCGACTGACACCGCGGCGGAAGGATTGTCAAGAACTGGCTTTTCGTCGGCCGAACGGTCTGTGGCGCCCAACTCGTTTTTGGTTGCCGTTTCAGTCGGCTCGGCGATGGCTGATACGTCCGGCTTCACATCATCGGTCGAGCCGTGTTCTTGCTTCTGCTGGCGTCGCCGTGACACTAGCCCGGCAAGAAGTTTCCATGGAGACGCCATTTTATTCGACCTCGAATTCTACTGCGTATGCAAACTGCGAGCAAAAACGTTGGCGGCAGAACGAACCGCCGCCAAAATCTAAACTTCAATAAGCATGAGAATGCGGCCAGCGCTTGACCGTCTGCTGCCGATCAACCGAGGTTGAGGCGCTTTCGCAGATCGGCATTTTCAGCGCGGAGCTTCTCCGCCAGCAGCTTGCGCAGTTTCTGGTTTTCCTCTTCGAGCTGCAGAAGATCCGAAATCTCATCAACTGCCGCCACCGACGGTGCAGCCGCTATCGACAAAGCCTTCGGAGCACGTTTGACAGGCGCACGCTTGGCACTCGTCGTCCCTTCGTCAGGCTTTGCTTTGCGTCCTCTCGTCTGCTTTCCAGCTTTGGCATCCGAAGCCGCTGCCGGTTGCAAAGAAACGGCTGCTGGTGCCGTTTCAGGCACTGCCTTCTTGGCGCGAGGTTTGCGCACCTTCTTCGGCACATCGGGCGCCGCGGCGGCCGGCGTGTCAGCACTGATCATCGTAGCGTTTTCGTCGGCCATTATGGTCTCCTGTAAAGCCGATGCATTTGTCTCCCGCCCAATCGGCAGTGTCAATAACGGCCCGGCCCGTTCTTCTCCGGATACAAGCATCTCGCTGCTTCTTGCCTGCGGAGTTAAAGCCATAAATGGCGCTGCCTCATCCTGCAGATCTTGAGCAACGGACTTCAGATCGGTCTCTCCCCAAATCGAGTTCGCTTTGGAATTGAGTTTTCGCCGACCTGATTTGTACTCGACGGCAAAGCTGCGCTGGACTTTTTTCACTTTAAGGAAACCTTGTATCTGCGATGATGTCTCGTGGCGCTCCAATGAAGAACCTGGCCCATAGCGCATCCTTTGATTCGGAAGACAAGGATGCTCCATCAAAGCCTGGGATCAAACATCTAGAGCGGTCTTGTTTTAGATCCGTTCATATCCGGCTTCCTTGAAGTAAATCGTGCCTGAAGACGATCCAGCTTGGCACGCCCATACATTTGCCTTTTAACGAGCTTCAGCTTGTTGATCTGGCCTTCGACCTGGCCGTTCGACCAAGGTTCTGCGATGGCGGCGGACACCGCTGCCTTGTCTTTTAGTATCCCGTTGGTGAAGGGGGCGAACAGACTGTCGCGCGCATCAGCGATCCATGGGTCAAGTTCTGTTGGAACAGTCGAATGACAGTCAAAATTGCTATCGACCCAAAAGTGGACGAACGACGATTTTCCCGATCTGGGCGCGTCCAATGTGGCAGCTTCGATTGCGTTCCGATCTTTTACAGGAGCTTTCCGTTTAAGCAACCGAAAGCCTTCTGGCGACTAACGATGTGCGAAGGTTCATGGCCGGCTTTTCAATCAGCGCCCATGATAGAGCGGCTAATGCCACGGTCCCGACCGGCTCGACGATCCAAAGCCACCAGTGGCCGACCCATCCGATGCCGATCAGCGTGTGCATGACGAGCATATGGTAGAGGTAGATCCCGTAAGAGAGATCCTGCCCGCGCAAAAGGTTAGGGCGCGGAAATGAGTACGCTGCCGACAGGACTAGACCGGCAAGAATAGCGATTCGGAATGCATCGACAGGCGCCGCATTGTTGATAGAGATGAATGCAGCGGACGTCCCTGCTACCCACCACGTTATCGTGAGATGAATTGCCAGCCACCACAAGAGCTTCCCCTCAAAGATCCTGCTTACGCGATGCCAGTAAAGCCGTGCAAGAACTCCCATCGAAAAAATCCAGAAAGTCGGGCCCACTGTCACCGACAGGAACGGATTGTACCTATCAGTTATGTTGAAGTGCTGCGCCATGACCCAAGACCCGAGAGCGGCGACGGCAACGACTAGCGCCCCTGCTCGTTTCCATCGCCGCCAAAATTCCAACAGCGTTGGCAGGGTGAGGTAGAATGTCAGCTCCACCGTCAGCGTCCACAGCACTCCACTTGGGTCCGAGACGCCGTAAAAGCCGCTCATCGTGTAGGGCTCGTAGGTGAAGTAGACGGCCCAGATTCGTGCAGCGGTCAGGATGTAGACCGTGAAGTAAGACAGATACTGCAAGATGCCAGTGACATTTAATCCCCCCGTCACAAACAGGGCAAGTTCCATCACGGCGATGTTGACGAACAGTGCAGGAAAGATTCGGAGCGACCGCTTGACGAAAAAAGAGGCCGCCGACGATGAGCGGATGTAAGAATCTGTTACTAGAAAGCCGCTGATTACAAAGAAGATCGCAACACCCGGCGTCGAAAACAACAGATTGAAGGCCGTTGTGCCGTTCAAAGAATCGCCCAGGTGAAGCCAATTCCACGCGTGGCTGAACATCACTTGGCAGGCGGCAAAGAGCCTTAACAGGTCGAAGTTGTTCCGGTGGCCGGATGAGTGTTCATTGGATGGTCCCATGAATGTCCATTAGCCGGCAGATGCCGCGCAACCTTTCGGCGGTGTATTGAGAACAGAAGTCAGGTGTGGTGGTGGACGGGTTAGTTGTCTGCAGCCAAGACGGTGTAATTGCCGCTTCTCAAGGCTCAGACAGCCTGTCGTCGAGGTAAAGAGCCGTTTGCGCCTTGGCGACTGTTTTCGCCCCGGTGCCGCCTGCGGATGCAAACCCGAGCGGCATTGGCATCCCCCGTCAGATCGTTTGCCTTCGTTGGTTAACAACATCGATGGATAATACCTATAACTAGGATCAACTATGAGACGTCTTTGGCCGATCTTTTGGATCAAACTGAACAATCGTGATCCAATTGGCAGTGAGTGCGGGCCGGTTCTCGTTTTCGATCTCGACCGTCACCTCGTAGGTCGTCACCAGCATGCTTGAGCCCCGAAAACGGCAGTCGGACAATACGAAGCGGCCGCGTACGCGACTCCCAGTCTTAACGGGCGACATGAAGCGCACGTTGTCGAAGCCGTAGTTGAGGCCCATTGTCTGCTCGCGAATTTTTGGCATCCCGCTGAAATTCATCACCGACAAAAGTGAAAGAGTCAGGAAACCATGAGCGATCGTGCCGCCAAATGGGCTTTCCACCGCAGCGCGTTCCGGATTCACGTGAATGAACTGATGGTCATGCGTTGCATCCGCGAATAGATCGACTGTTGATTGATCGATCATGATCCATTCGGATCTTCCAACTTCCTGGCCAACTCGCCCAAAGACATCCACGAGCGAAATTTCATTCATACGACCTCACTTATTCTAAATTCCAATGAGAAGGTTTCGGTATTTGTCCGAAATCGTGCTAGCTACGGGAGCTATGCAATTTATTCGACGGTGACCGATTTCGCGAGATTGCGCGGCTGGTCGACATCGGTTCCTTTGGTGACCGCCACGTAGTAGGCAAGCAACTGTAGAGGTAGAGAGAAGATGATGGGCGCGATTATTTCCTCGACATCCGGCAGCACGACCGTGTGAATGGTATCGAGTTTGGAACGCGCAGCTCCGCTCTCATCGGTGAGAAGAATGACGCGGCCGCCGCGTGCGGCCACCTCCTGCATGTTGGAGACGGTCTTGTCGAAGAATCGATCATGTGGCGCGATAATGATGACGGGCATGTTTTTATCGACGAGCGCGATCGGGCCGTGTTTCAGTTCACCGGCGGCATAGCCTTCAGCGTGGATATAGGAAATTTCCTTGAGCTTCAGCGCGCCTTCCATCGCCAAAGGGAAACTGGTGCCGCGGCCAAGAAAGAGCGCATGAGAGTATCCCGAAAGTTCCTTCGACAGGAGTTCGATCTTTGGCCGAATGTTCCGCAGCACCCGCCTCATGATGCGCGGCATTTCAATCAAGCTCATGACCAGTTGTCGCTCCTCGTCCTCGGTTATAGTACCTCGCGCCTTGCCTGCACCGATGGCGAGAGCAGCGAGAACTGCGAGCTGGCAAGTGAACGCCTTGGTCGAGGCGACCCCGATTTCAGGACCTGCGAGGATCGGGAAGATGACATCGGCTTCTCGGGCAATGGTCGATTCGCTTGTATTGACGACGGCGCCGACCTTCAGCCCTTGTGCCTTGCAATATCGCATTGATGCTAGCGTGTCGGCGGTTTCACCGGACTGCGAGATAAAAAGCGCCGCCGCATGTGGCGACAGGGGGATATCGCGATAGCGGAACTCTGAAGCGACATCGATTTCCACTGAAAGGCGTGCGTAGCGTTCGAACCAGTACTTGCCGATCAGGCCTGCCAAATAGGCAGTGCCGCATGCGGAGATCACGAGGCTACTGACGTTTGCAAAATTCAGTTCCGTTGATACTTGAACTGCCCGATTGCTGGCTATATCGATGTGGCGGGCGAGAGCACCGGCTATGACCTCGGGCTGTTCGTAGATTTCCTTCTGCATGAAGTGGTCATAGTCGCCCTTGGTCACTCGGTCGACAGAGGCCATCGAGGTGTGTCGAGGCCGTGCGACGACATTGCCCTCACTATCGAAGATCCTGAAGTCTGTTTTCTCGATCACGGCCCAGTCGCCGTCAACCAGGTAGGTAACTTCGTTGGTTAAGGGAGCAAGCGTGATAGGGTCGGAGCCTAGAAACATTTCCCCGTCGCCATGACCAATCACCAGCGGAGGTCCATTGCGCGCCGCCATAATGGTGGCTGGCTCATCCTGGAAAAGAATTGCAAGGCTGAAGGCTCCCTTCAGCCGCTTTAGCATCGCGTGCATGGCCTCTCGGCCGCTCATACCGCCGCGACGGGATTTTGCGAGGAGATGCGCGACGACCTCGCTATCGGTGCTCGTCTCGAAATCCGCACCAGTCGCTTCCAGTTCGGCCTTCAGCTCCGCGAAATTTTCGATGATACCGTTATGAACGACGGCAATACCGTCGACGATATGTGGATGAGCGTTGCGTTCAGTCGGAGCCCCATGAGTAGCCCAGCGGGTGTGGCCAATGCCGATCATTCCGTTCAGTGGCTGTTGCTCCAGCCTCATTTCAAGATTGACGAGCTTACCCTGCGCGCGGCAGCGCTCCAACCTGCCTCCGGAGATCGTCGCAATTCCAGCGGAGTCGTATCCGCGGTACTCCAGACGCTTTAGCGCTTCGAGCAGTCGCTGCGACACCGAGTGCCGCCCTACGATCCCGACAATCCCACACATTTATCTGTCTCCGTTGTAGTGTGCCAAAGGACGCAGGTGCCACGAGGTTTTGTACCGCGACCCATTTGCGGAACCTTCTAATCGCATCCGGTAAGATGTTTAAAATCGATTGTTGTGATTGCGCACATCCAAATCATGGATGCAGCTTGCCCCATTGTACCGAGACCCGCTCAATGCAGGTGGAGATGTCGCATCAACCCTTCATTGAATTGATCGCGAAACACCTCGCCTTCTCAACTGAGTTCAGTTTCCACTGGTTCGACGAGACGTGCAAAGCCCACATATGTGCATCCGTCAGAAAGCCGTCGTGGTTGCCGTTGGCCGGTCTGATATCCAAGATTTAAGCATCAACCACCCCGCATCGGCTTGGTGGCAAGTGGGAGTTTTGGTTCACAAGCACCGCCTTGACTATGGCGTTCTCAGCGGCTTGCCTCAGCGCTTCAACCGAGCCGGATTTCCCATGGCCTTTTCCCCCGCGGGTATATCGCGGGTGACTACGCTTCCGGCGCCGATGACGGCGTTGTCGCCGATCGTCACCCCTGGGAGAATAATTGCTCCACCACCAATCCAGACATCTTTACCAATCCGGACAGGCCGACCTAGCTGCAGACCAGCCTGCCGCTGCTCGGGATCATGCGGGTGGTCGGCGGTGTAAATCTGCACAGCCGGCCCGACTGCCGTCCCAGCACCGATCGTCACTTCTGCTACGTCAAGGATCACGCAGTTGAAATTGATGTAAACGTAGGCACCAAGCCTGATGTTAAAGCCGTAGTCGCAATGAAATGGCGGACGAATGACGGCTCCAGTTCCGACCTCTCCTAGTCGCTCCAGAAGAAGTGCGTTCCAATGCTCGGCCGTACTTCCCAGAGTATCATTATATCTCTTCAGCCAAGCTCCCGTGGCCAACAGGTCCGTCTGAATCTCCTCGTCCGCCGGGTTGTACATCTCGCCCGCCAGCATCTTTTCTTTTTGAGTGCGTGTCATTGTCTGTTCTCAGATCGCGTTCATCGATGAAGTTGTTAGTCCTCTGACGCCCGGCTTGAACGAGGTTCAGATAAGCTCCTCTTCTCGACGCTCAACATCGCATGGCGCAGAAGAGAAGTCCCGGCAGGAATCGGTCGACAACGCGGCGTTTGCGTGGTCCAGAGGGTCGTCCGACAGCAGTGGATTGAAAGTGGCAGTGACCAGCCCGGCCGGCAAGCGGAATCGACAGCAGGTGTAGTTGAAGAGCCGCTCCGAGACCCGGAGCGGGCGCTCTTTCCAGCCGGTTTTTTGGATGATCATAACTCCGGAACGCAACCATATTTTCCTCGCCCCGCCTTGTGAGCAATCCCCGGCGAGCCGTTGTGGGCTAACCATTGGTGCGAATTGACCTGCATTAGTAACAGCACCCCAGTTAGCTTCTCTCCAGCGGCCCTCGCGGTTGCGGCTGGAGCCATTCACGGCCACATCGTCCGCCCCTTCACACCTGTCTGAATGCCAGGACGGCGTTGGTGCCTCCCATAGCGAACGCATTGCTCATCGCTACGCGCACCTTGCGCTCACGCGGGACATTGGGCGTGACATCGAGATCGCACTGCGGGTCAGGCTCACGATAGTTGGCGGTGGGCGGTATGACACCTTCTTGGATCGCCATTATACAGGCAATCATTTCAAGTGCACTGGCGGCACCCAGGCAATGGGCGTGCATGGACTTGGTGGAGGAGACGGACATCTGAAAAGCGTGGTCTCCGAAGACGCGCTTGATCGCTGCCGTCTCCATCTCGTCATTCGCAACGGTGCCGGTGCCGTGTGCGTTCAGGTAGTCTACATCGTCCGGGTTTAGCTCGGCATCGGCGAGGCAGCTGCGCATTGCGGCCTCCGGTCCCTCGATGGAGGGCATGACAATGTCGTAGGCATCGCCGGAGAGTCCGATTCCGGCAACCTCGGCAAGCATAGTCGCACCGCGGGCAGTGGCGTGCTCGTAGCTTTCCAGGACAGCCATTCCGGCACCCTCGCCAAGGACAACACCTTTTCTGTCGGCGGAGAACGGGCGACAGGTATCAGGGGCAAGCACGCGCAGTGCCTCCCATGATTTCAGGACGCCCCATGTGAGCGGCGCATCGCTTCCCCCGGCAAGCATGACGTCTGCACGGCCCAGCCTGATCTGATCTACCGCGGAAGCGATGGCATGATTGCCCGCCGCGCAAGCGGAGGTGACGCCGAAGACGGGGCCGCGCAGGCCGAGATAAATGCTGACCTGGCCGGCAGCCGCGCTTGGCATTCCCTTGGGTGCTGTGAAAATGCGCGCGCGGGTCACTCCGTCTAGAAGGATACTGCGGTATGTTTCTTCAATCGTTCCCCAGCCGGGCCCGCCGACGCCCATCGCGGCGCCGTAGCGGTGGGCATTTTGTTCATTGGTGGAAAGCCCGGCCTGTCGCATGGCTTCGGTTGCAGCAATCACTGCAAGCAGGCTGAAGCGGTCCATAGAGACAAGCTGTTTGCGAGGGATGTCGTGTCCCGGTATCGCCCTGATTTCGGCACCAACGGTGCCTTCCATATCATAGAGATCTGTGGTGATGATCGGGCTGATTGCGGAGCGGCCTTCGCGCATTTCTTTCCAAATAGATGAAGCGTTTGTTCCTAATCCGCATAGTCCGCCAATCCCCGTGATTACGACGCGCCTATCCATCACGCCTCCTTCGCGATCAAGCCGCGAACAGCTTCGACGACATCGCCGATATTTTTCAGATTAGACCAGGCATCGGTCGTGTTCATCTCGATCCTGATGCCGTAGGCCTGCTCCAGGTCCCAGAGCACATCGGCCAAAGCCAGGGAATCGATGCCAAGGGAAGTCAATTCGCTATCAGCGGTGATTTCTCCGATTGCTACAGGAATCCTCCCACCGTTTTCAGATTGGGCGAGATTTTTGATTGCGGCAATAATTTCTACTGTGAGCTGATCGGCCATCTTAGTCCTTTCAATCATTTCAAACTGGCGCGGCTGATTATCCCGGCCTAGCAACCCTTGAGCACGCTCGATGCTCTCACGGAGGGACCGGCCCTACGTCTGGCTCTGTGCTATGGGGCACGCAGAAGAATTGGTAAAATTGATTGATTGGATCGAATTCATCCAGAATATGGATGATGTGAGCCCTTTTTTGTAGAATTTCCGGCCTCTCGGACGGCCAGAACTGCGTGCGAGATATCTGGGGGTCGGATGTCAAGCGCCAGATATCAGATGTTGAGAGGCAGGCGGGATCAGGACTGGCCTGCCGACCTAGGTCTATGACAATCGCCCGGGATAGCACGAGTAGAAACGCAGCAATGGACCAATGGCCACTTTGATTACGTCACGGGTTGACCACCCAGAGGAACCAAGACTGCGAAATTGGCAGAGTCGCCAGAGCGTGGGACGACAAATTTGACTGAAGCTCGACCGGGACTACATCGCTCTGGCCTTTTGAAAGTCACCTTCGGCAGATGTCTCAATCCGGGAAGCCTCCTCCAATATTATGTTGCGCATCCAGATGCTTCCGGGGTCGGAATTGTGAAGCAAGGGCCACTGTATAGCCTCCGTGAATGAGAGAGGAGGCAGCGGATGATCTACGATCTGAAGGGGAATCGTCGGTTCGAAATGTTTGACAAGAAGCAAGGGAAGGGTTGCTATCCGATTCGTCCCCTGAAGTAACATCGGGATCGAGTTGAAACCGGGGACCGCGATTTCGATACGCCGCTTAAAACCGTGCTCCAGCAACAGCCATTGTTCAATGGATGGCTTCAAAGTACGTCCAAACATGGCCGCGACGTGTCCCAGCGACATGAATCGCTCGAGGGAAAGCTTCCCGCGCAGCTGCTGATTGTTAGGGCAACCGACACATACGAGTTTCTCCTCAAACAGTTTCGCACTGGGATGACCGGCTGACATGAACTGATCTGGAAAAATCAAAAAATCCAAATCTCCACTGCGCAGACGCTCGTCCGAATCATCATTGATGTGAAGCAATTCAAAGCTGACGCCGGGTGCCTCGCGCGCTACGCGCTTTATCACCTTTTCGAAGAATACGAGCGTCATGAAATCGGACAGTACGATTCTGAAGCGCCGGTCAGATTCCGCTGGGACCAATGGATCCCACGCAATGACAGAGAGCTGAATCTGCAGTAGAGCTTCGCGAACTGCAGGGGCGAGCGCCTCGGCTCGCGGGGTCGGGACAAGTCTACGCTGCTGCATCACAAACAGCTCGTCATTGAAGTAGGCGCGCAACCTAGCGATGGCTGCGCTCATGGCTGGCTGACTAAGGTTGATGCTGCGCGCTGCTGCCGTGAGCTTCCGCTCGGTCATCAAAGCATTGAGAGCGACGAGAAGATTTAGGTCCAGGCCCTTAAAACGCATATTCGATCCATGATGTAGATGATTGTGATCCAAACAATCAATTTTACCAATCTTTCGGAGTGCTTATTAGAAAGGCCGGAACTTATCAAGGCGCCAAAGCAAACTAGCGAGCGGAGGCGGATCGTATCTGTCGCAAATTGACGACGAGCGGTCCCATCTGTCCCATCAGCGTGTGCGAATGCACCAATCTTTGCTGCTTTGGACTTGTGGCTGAGAAACGAATTGGAGCTTTGCATGTCTGCTGGAGTGCGGTGGAAAATAACTTGGGAAAATGATCTCGAACCGTCGGATCATGCGGAACTGTCTCAATTTTTCCGAGCAACCTATGGTCCGACCGGCGAATTCAATGCCAAACCTTTTGAGACTGGCCGCAGTTGGGCAGGTGCGAGGCCGGAACGCCGGGCAATTGCTTATGATTCAAAAGGCATAGCCAGCCACATGGGTTTGCTGCGTCGCTTCATAAGGGTCGGCGACACGGATTTGCTGGTCGCCGAACTTGGCTTGTATGGAGTGCGCCCGGATCTGGAGGGGCTTGGCATCGCTCACTCGATCCGCGCTTTGGCTCCGGCTTTGCAGGAGCTGGCGGTGCCGTTCGCGTTCGGTACCGTCCGACATGCTATGCGGAACCACGTGGAGAGATTCTGCCGAGACGGTATTTCCAATATCGTCACTGGGATTCGTGTACGCTCGACCCTTCCAGATGCGCTGCCGGATATGCCCTCCACGCGCACCGAAGACGTGCTCGTCCTGGTATTTCCGATAGGACGACCAATGAGCGAGTGGCCTTCCGGGTCATTGATCGAACGAAACGGGTGCGAGCTATGAAGCGGCGCGCTTATATAAGCGAAGTGCCGTTCGATGAGGCCGGGAGCGACGATCGTAGCATCTACTTGACCTTCGACGACGGGCCCAATCCGACATGCACTGGCCAGATCCTGGATTTGCTCGCCGAACATAGCGTATCAGCCACCTTTTTCGTCCTCGGCGCGTATGTCAAAGACCATCCCAATCTCGTCCGCCGTGTTGCGGCAGAAGGTCACTTGGTCGGCAATCACACGATGACCCACCCCGATCTTACGGCCTGTGACTCGGAGGCAATCGAACGAGAGATAAAGGATACAAACGAAGCCATTGTCTCGGCGTGTCCCCAAGTTGCGGTTCAACATATACGAGCGCCATACGGCGCTTGGAACGCGGATGTCCTTTCAAGATCCATGAACGCCGGACTTCGACCTGTTCACTGGTCGATAGACCCGAGAGACTGGTCCTGTCCCGGAGTCGATTCTATCGTTGACGCGGTACTCGCTGCTGCTCGGCCAGGTGCAATCGTGCTTTTGCACGACGGTTGCCCACCTGATGAGGTCGGGAACTGCAAGCTCACCGGGCTGCGTGATCAAACACTGTCGGCGCTCTTGGCAATTATCCCGGCACTGCATAGCCGTGGATTTTCCCTTCGTTCACTTCCCCAGTAAAACTAAATCGACGAGAAACCATGACCTTGCTTGAAACAACCAGCATCGCCGCCGTCTCGCTTTATGGACTGCTTTCCTCCGCCTATAGGAGTGTACAGGTCCTTCATGCTCGGCGAACTCTCAAGTCGGAAACAGCGGAAAACACCGTCGAAGAGAGCTCGTTGCCAAGTGTGGACATCATTGTGCCTTCATTTAACGAGAGCCCGCGCGTCCTGTCCGATTGCCTGGCATCCCTCGCCAAGCAGGACTATCCGGGGGTATTGCGCGTTGTTGTGGTTGACGACGGTTCCAGAAACCGTGACGCGGTGGTAGCCGAGCAGATCGTCTATGCGGGTGACGCGAGATTTGAATTCATCATGCTGCCCAGGAATGTCGGAAAGCGCAAAGCGCAAATCGCCGCCATTTCCCGATCATCCGGGGACCTCATCCTGAATGTGGATTCAGACACCACTCTCGCCAGCGATGTTGTTTCCAAACTCAGTCAGAAAATGCGCGATCCGGCGGTCGGTGCGGTGATGGGGCAGCTTGTAGCAAGCAATCAGAACGACTCGTGGCTGACCCGATTGATCGACATGGAGTACTGGCTGGCCTGCAATGAGGAGCGCGCCGCGCAGGCACGCTTCGGTGCCGTGATGTGTTGCTGTGGACCCTGTGCCATGTACCGCCGGTCCGCCTTCGTCTTGCTTCTTGATCAATACGAGACGCAGCTTTATCGGGGAAAGCCGAGTGACTTTGGCGAGGACCGTCATCTGACCATTCTAATGCTAAGCGCCGGCTTCCGTACCGAATATGTCCCAAGCGCCATCGCCGCAACCGTCGTTCCTGACGGTTTGGCTGCCTATCTGCGCCAGCAACTGCGTTGGGCACGGAGTACATTCCGAGATACCCTGCTCGGACTTCACCTCCTCCGTGGCATGAACTGGTATCTGACTTTGGACGTCGTCGGGCAGAATGCCGGCCCTCTTCTGCTCGCATTGTCCGTACTGGCGGGTCTAGCACAGTTCGCCCTGACCGGTTCACTGCCCTGGTGGACGATAGGAACGATTGGATCGTTGACACTGATACGATGCGGCGTAGCTGCTTATCGTGCCAGGCAGCTTAGATTTCTTGGTTTCTCGCTGCACACGCTCGTGAACGTCTTTCTATTACTGCCGGTGAAGGCTTATGCCCTCTGCACGTTGTCCAACAGTGACTGGCTGTCACGCGGCTCAGGAGTCAACGCTTCAGGTGCCGTTCTAAAGCAGAAGGCCTCCGAAACTCCAATGCTTGCGGCCCCCGAAGCTACTTTCAGCGGCGAATGATCGCTGTGTCGCCGCATCTTGCAAACCTCAGGAATCACATGAACGGTCAATCGGATCTACAGGCAGCTGTGGCTGAGACGCTCCGCCGACAAAGCAACCTACCATGCATTTCGATTTCAGAAGCACTCGCTCCCAAACTGGGATCGATATCTCCTATCGCGATCGAGCTCGTCGGCGTCAGCAAATCATATCGTGGGAAGGCCGTAGTTGACGGATTGTCTTTCAACATTGGGTCAGGAGAATGCTTTGGCCTATTAGGCCCAAACGGCGCCGGAAAAAGCACGATCAGCCGTATGATTCTCGGGATGACGTCGCCTGATGCGGGCAACATTTCGGTGCTCGGAGTGCAGGTACCCCGGCAGGCTCGTTCGGCGCGCGCCCGTATCGGTGTCGTTTCTCAGTTCGACAATCTCGACATGGAGTTCACGGTTAGAGAAAACCTGTTTGTCTACGGCCGGTACTTCCGCATGAAAGCCAGGGAGATCGAAGCGATCGTGCCCTCGCTGCTGGAATTTGCCCGCCTCGAGAGCAAGGCAGATACGCGGGTGGCCGATCTTTCGGGAGGCATGAAGCGGCGCCTATCATTGGCGCGCGCGCTGATCAATGACCCGCAGATCCTTATACTAGATGAACCGACCACCGGCCTCGACCCGCACGCACGCCACCTGATCTGGGAGCGTTTGCGATCGCTGTTGGCGCAAGGCAAGACGATCCTTTTGACGACCCACATCATGGAAGAGGCAGAACGCCTATGTGATCGGCTGTGCGTGCTCGAAGGTGGAGTTAAGATCGCCGAAGGCCGCCCCTTTGACCTGATAAAGGAGCATATCGGCTGTCCCGTCATCGAGATCTATGGCGGAGACCCGCAGGAGCTTAGCCTTTTGATCAAGCAAAACGCACGGCGCATCGAAATCAGCGGCGAGACCCTGTTCTGCTACACCCCCGACCCAGAACAAGTTCGGTCGCAACTGCGCGGACACTGGGGTCTGCGCCTCCTGGAGCGGCCGCCGAACTTAGAGGACGTCTTCTTGCGGTTAACCGGACGCGAGATGGGGAAGTACCAATGAGTGGAGATATCGTAACGGCATTGCCAGGCGGCAGCTTGAACTGGATTGCGGTCTGGCGTCGAAATTATCTTGCATGGAAGAAGGCGGCGCTGGCGTCGCTTCTGGGGCATTTGGCCGAACCTCTGATCTACCTTTTTGGCCTTGGCGCTGGCTTGGGCGTGATGGTGGGCCGCGTCGGTGGCGTTTCCTATACTGCTTTCCTGGCAGCTGGAATGGTCGCGACAAGTGCGATGACGGCTGCAACGTTTGAGACGATTTACGCAGCTTTCGGCCGGATGGAGGGTCAGCGCACTTGGGAAGCGATGCTCTACACACAGCTGAGACTAGGCGATATCGTTCTCGGTGAGATGGCCTGGGCGGCAACGAAGGCCGCTCTGGCGGGTGCCGGTATAGGCATGGTCGCGGCCGTTCTAGGGTACACTCAGTGGCTGTCGCTGCTATATGCCCTTCCGGTTATCGCGCTGACGGGTTTGGCCTTTGCAAGCCTTGGGATGGTCGTCACAGCCCTTGCTCCGAGCTATGATTATTTCATCTTTTATCAGACGCTTGTTATCACACCTATATTGTTCCTCTCGGGTGCCGTCTTTCCAGTCGATCAACTGCCAATTGTCTTCCAGACGGCTGCGCGATTTCTTCCTCTGTCGCATTCGATCGACCTCATACGTCCGATAATGCTCGGTCACCCCGTGGTGGATGTCTGCCTGCACGTCGGCGCACTTTGCATCTACATCGTCATCCCATTCTTTTTATCGACAGCCTTGCTGCGGCGCCGACTATTGCGCTGAAGATCATTAATGCGCGCAGGCCGACTGGGATCCGTCGTTTTGGCTTTTCTGCCAGGCAAGCCCCTTGCTTCTAATCCGGGAGGTGCTCACTAGGCTCAGGACCTATCAAATCGCCTGCATCGGCCTCCCTTCCTTTACTGATTAGAATGAAAAGGAGACGCTGCGAGCCTATTGTAAGCGCGATTTTCCATGCAGCATTGACGGCTGCGGCACCGCTGAAGCGCACTCGTACCGGGAGAGATACGCGGCTCTGTCGGGCCGCAGAGGTTTTGGAGAAGTTGAACGGTAGCAAGTCGCCGACGTCGGCCTCTTCGCCTCGCTGTGGCAACCCGGTGAGCACATCGCGCAGCCAAGTGAGTGGATCGACGCCACAGGCGCGGCAAGTCGGCATCAAACTATAGATCACTGGCTCGCCTTGGCTCCGTCAGCGGTGTCGGGCACACATATTACTGACCGGCGAATATCTCTGGCTGAAGGGAGCAAAGGCTTAGAGTGTCATTTCCGCCCCCAGCCGGAACCAACCCCTTTTATCGGATCGACATGCGGTAGCAGTGCTCTATCATCCGTCCCCTAAGGTTAAGATCGGTCATGCCAAATCTATCGACGTAGCCCAGCCCCAGGGCGAGTATTCCCTGCCCGGCGACGTTGCCCGGGTTATGGCTGTAGTGAGCTACGGCCATTTCCTCTTCCTTCGTATAAGTGGCAGGGCCTTGCAGCAGAGAGACAATCGACTGGCCTCGGGCATTCAGCAATCCGGCTTCGCTTGCCAATCCGAGTTCAACCAATTTGGCTTTTGTCTCTTTGAAGGTTGACGGCGTCGTCTTTTGAAAATGTTCAAGCACGGCCTTAACTTCTTCGTCGGTGAAATTGGCATGCTCCATGGAATGATCCTCTCAAAACAGGAAATCCGTAAAACCCTGTATAGAACCAGGGATATACCCGTGTCTCCTCCGAAAGCCAGACCCTGGCTGCCCAGCTCGAGGCACTCCAACAACGTGACCTGTTGGCTTAGGCCGCAGAGGTTTTGGAGAGGTTGAACGGCAGCAGGTCGCCGATGTCGGCCGCTTCTTCGCGCTGCGGCAACTCAGTGAGCACGTGGCGCAGCCAGGTGAGCGGGTCGACGCCACAGGCGCGGCAGGTCAGCATCAAACTGTAGATCACGGCGCTGGCCTTGGCTCCGTCAGCGGTGTCGCTGAACAGCCACGATTTCCTGCCGGTGGCAAAAACTCTGATCTCGCGTTCCAGAATGTTGTTATCGATCGGCATCCTGCCGTCGCTGGTATAGCGCGTTAGATAATCCCATTGGTTCAGGGTGTAGGACACTGCATCACCGAGCTTGGTATCCGGCACGACCTTCGGCGCGATATTGTCGAGCCAAGTCTTCAGAGCGTTCAGGACAGGCAAGCTGTGTTGTTGCCGGAAGCGGCGAATGCAGTCTGCTTTCGTCTCGCCGGCATCTGGGGTTTTGTCTCTTGCCTGCTTTTCGATCCGGTAGAGCTGCTCGAAGAACCGGAGTGCCTGTTCCGGCGGTCCGCCTCCGTTCTTCCTGGTTTTGAGAGCCTCGACGAAGCGCCGCCGTGAATGGGCGATGCATCCGACATGGGTTGCGCCATGTAATGTGCGCCAGGCGGTGTAGCCATCGGTCACCAATATGCCGCGGTAGTCACCGAGAAAGGCCTGCGGGTGGACCTGGCCGCGGCCCGGTTGATAATCGAGAAGCACGATTGGCTCCTCACTATTCTCGCCGCTGCGATATGCCCACATGTACGACGTGCTGGTGGCTTCCTTGTCCTTTTCCTTCAGCACTTGAACTGTCGTCTCGTCACCATGAATGAGAGGCTGCGACTGAAGCCGCAATCTCAGCGCATCGTAGATGCGATGCAGGTGCCTCTCGCTCGAGCCGATCACCCAGTGCGCGAGAGCGCCCCGGCTGATCGGAACACCGGCCCGTTCGAATGTTTGCGCCACGCGGTAGAGCGGCGTGCCGTCGACGTATTTGTGGACGAGTGTGAAGGCCAGTGTCGAGGCAGTGGCAATGCTGCCCGGCAAGGGCTGCGGCGGCATCGGTGCGATCACCACAGGCGTGTTGATCCCGGTGCGGTCGCAATGGCGGCAGGCGTATTTGAACCGCACATTCTGCAGAACCTTTGCCTTGACCTCGATATGGAGCTGTTCGCTAACGGCCTCGCCCATGCGATGCATTTGACTGTCGCAGCAAGGGCAAGTTTTTTGATCGTCGGGTAGATCGTATTCGACACGCTCGCCCGGCAGGTCTTCCGGCAGAGGTCTGCGGCCCCGCTTTTTACGCGCGGCGCTATCGACTGCTGGCAGGCCTGTATCCGGAAGATCGGCGACGTCGTCGCCATAATCACGATCATCCTCGTCTGCGGCCTCTTCGGCCTCGTTGAAGATGCGATCGATGTGCTTTTCGCTGCGGGGGGCAAAACGATGGAGCTTTGCGAGTACCAGCTCTTCTTCCAGCTTGGCGACCCGCTGCGAGAGCGCTTCCTTCTCGGCTTTGAGCGCGGCGATTTCGGCGGCACTTGCCGCCAACTGCGCCATCAGCTCTGCAACATCAGGTTCGCCGGTTTGGGTCATCCCAGTTTTGAATCTGAACCGCGTCGCCGCGTCAACAGATCAACACGCCACCTCAGCCGGCAATCTGATATTGCCGCACAGGATGACGGATCATCGCATCGATATCGATCCCGTCGAGAATCCAGTGCAGCTGCTCGGTCGTCAGTGTGACCACCGGCACCTCTCGGCGCGGCCATCGGAACTTGTCTTCGGTTAACCGCTTCAGGACCAGCACGAACCCGGACCGATCAAAGAACAGCAGCTTCACCCGGTCACGCCGACGGTTGCAGAAGGCAAACACTGCAGGAGCAAACGGGTCCAGCGCCATCGTCTCCTGGACCAGGACCGCAAGGCTGTTGATGCCCGCCCGGAAGTCGATCGGTTCGCGGTGCAGGTAGACTTGAAGATCAGCGCCAAGCTTAAACATGACCCAGAGCTCCGATTATTGCCGTCAATGCGTTGAGATCGCTGCACTCCAGCGTCAATCTCACACCATTCGGCAGTGACGCACTCACCTTTGCTGGAGAGGTCAGCGGGCCGCTTCTCTCCGTCGTCGGCAATCGCTCTTCGCGATCCGTGGCAGGCATCTCAATGTCGAACTCGCTGCTCGGGGCGGCGATCTGAACGGGAATAAACGCAGATGACGAAGACGGCGATAATGGATGGGCCTGGGTGTGTTTCCTGATCCATTTCCAAACGAGGTTCGCGTTGACCCCGTGTACTCGCGCAAGTTTCGATACTGATGCGCCGGGTTCAAGGCATGCCGCAACTAGGCGATCTTTCGAACCTGGATCGAAGCGGCGCCTTCCATTCCGACCAACCAGCCGCACGGCGAGTTTTTGACCTTCATCCATAACTTGGTGTCCACCTCTTTTAGGTGGACACCTCATGCCAAAGCTCACTCAACTACAGAAGGTGCGGTGAAATTCGCGGTTACAGCCTATTGCGTAGCCGTGCCCCGATATTTCCGGAAAAGTCGAACGACGCGCCCGATCTTTGACGGTTGGTTGGCGTCGGACGTATCGAGCTGCAAGGTCACAATAGGAGGTTCGGAGAAGGGATCGCACTCGATAGCCACGTTAACGGCGCCTAACATGTCAGCGCCGGCCCTGAAGGCGCCCAGCGCGTACGCACAACCCGAGCCTATCGCGATGAAGTCGGCCTCGATCGGGCCGGAAGGATAAATGCTGTTGTTGAAGAAAAATCTCGAGCCATCGACCTTTACCAGGAGCGCCTCAAAATCGGGCTCGTTCGTGCCAAACGCTTCCTTGCTCATGCCCCCCGTCACCCACTGCGTGACGAATTCATTCATACCGGGAACGGTGGACGAGACGCCGAGCAGCGAGCCTTTGTATTTCCCTGCCTCGATCCGGTGAATCTTCCTCTTGGCGCCGATCGGATGGCTGCTGCCGGAGAAGGCGCGGCTGTCAGAGGCCATTCTCCGAATCTTGGCGTCGTAGACGATGGTGGTCATACACCGAGCCCTCACTTGATGCGCTTCGGGCGCCTGATGGTGTTCGTAACCGACTGAAACCGGACCTGTGCCGAGTCAGGCACTTGCTTTATGCAAGCCGCGATATTCATGTGTTCCCGGGCTGCAAGCGAATGCTGTCTTGGTGTCTCGGGTTGTTCATGCGCGAAATGAAAAACGTAATCGTAAGATTGGGCATGTTTATCCTCCACGTGAACCAATGCCGTTATTTCACAAGATGGCTGCGCCAGCCGTTCCCTTCGCACATCGGCAGCCGCCGCTGTCGAAAGTCCGATGTTCGGTCCGCCCGTGTCAGTCCTGATCATTGCTTCCTCGCCTCGACTGTGATGGGTAAGCGGGTGCTCTGCGCTAGGTCGGGGAGGGCGAGGAGCCATCCGTTCCTTAGCAATACAAAGCCGCCCCACAAGTCATGACTCTCCACCGCAACAACCGGCTCCTCGACATCCTTTTTGGACATATAGATCGACAAGCCGGCCCCATTTCTCCGGATCATTGCTTTCATTTACTGTACCTCGTTTTACACGTGCTCCATTTCGCACCCGTTGGAACCGACGATGCTGCCACGCTCAACCACCTCATTGTTCCATGGGTTGCTGTCGAGGAGGATGCCCGCCTGCGCCAAAATGCTTTCGCAGGCGGGCCCCTTTTGCTTTCGTTTAGTACGGCTGCTCAGGCAGGAACGCAGGTGTTCGGCATGGGGCAAATGGCTCTGCATTTGGGCGCGTCAAACTCAATCCTGCACTCGGTGCATATTTTAGGATCGACCACGAATCTGTCAGTTTTGAAACTGATTGCGCCTGAGGGGCACTCAAATTCGCATGCGCCGCATTGGGTGCATTGTGAGGCGATGATTTTGAAGGCCATGATTCAGCTCCTCTGGTTTAGTCAAAGCGTGTGTCAAGTCGCGGCTGCTAAAGCGTCGTCGTGAAGCACCGCGCTATAATGAGCGTCGATTGCCTGCTCGATGTAGGAGCCGCCATAAGCGCCCGTTGCTCGAACACCTCGGCGTGCGAGTTTATTCGTAGGGCCCTTGCCGATCTGAGAACAAATCAGCAAATCTAAGCCTTCGAGCGCATTGATGATACTGTTGAGAGTAGCCTCCTCCCCCCATCCACCAAGGCAGTACGGGTCGATCTTCAGGTGACCAATCAATCCGATGCCTTTTTGACAGACTGAGAAAATTTGTAGTTCCTGCGCGTGACCGAAATGTTCATTGACCCGGCCTCCACCTTTGGTGGTTACAGCAATAAGGAGAAGTTCGTCAGATGGACCTGAGACCGATGTGGCCGCGCCCCTTGCTTCCAATGTTTGGGCGCGTCGCTCGCGCTCGATCAACTTGCGATAGGCATTGCGCTTGCCACTGTCGTTGGTCGCTTCAGCTGGGAGTTGGGAAATCTTGAATTCGTTTGCGCGATCATCACTGAGCAGACCGACTGCATCGGCGCGGCACTGGCGGCAATGGCGCATCACCTTCGTGTCGCCTTCAAGCCGATCCCGGAGCGCGATTAGTTCGGAAGGTGTAGGGCAACGCTGATCGTTCATGCCATAGAAAGTGCCATGTGTAGGCTCTGAAATCAGGGGCATTACGTTGTGCATGAACGCACCCCTGTCCTTGACCCACTTGTTAACATCGATGAGATGCTCGTCGTTGACGCCTGGGATCATCACGGAATTGACCTTGATGAGGATGCCGCGTTCTGCCAGCATTTCGAGCCCCAACATTTGCCTCTCATGAAGGATCCTGGACGCGTCGATACCGTTGTAGCGGCGGCCGTCATAGAATATCCAGGGGTAGATCTTGGTCCCGATCTTCGGATCTACCATGTTGATGGTGATCGTCACGTGCCCGACATTCATGTCGACAAGCTCGTCGACATGTTCAGGAAGTGCGAGACCATTGGTCGAGATGCAAAGCTTGACGTCAGGGATTTCCCGGGCGATCGGTATGAGCGTCGCCTTTGTTTTCCTCCAATCGTAGCAGGCATCGCCTGGCCCGGCGATGCCCACCACCGAAAGCTGCGGCACTTCGTTGGCGACCGCCATGGCCCTGCGCAGCGCCTGGTCGGGAGTGAGCCTATGGGATGCTACTCCTGGCCTGCTTTCGTTGGCGCAGTCGTATTTTCGATTGCAGTAATTGCATTGGATATTGCAGGCTGGTGCGACCGCGAGATGCATCCGCGCGAAATAGAGATGCGCCTCCCGCGAGAAGCACGGGTGGTCTTTGATCTTTTCAATGATTGCTGGAGCCATACCATTCGGCTCTGAACTACCACGGGATGAAGACGCATGGTCACCGAACGTTGTTGCCCCCGGCTCGCGTGCGGCAGGTGCTGTGTTGGTGATCCTACACTTACTCATCCCTCTGGACATTACGAACTCCAATGACGCTTGAAAGCTCAGTTCCGCGAGCAAGAGCGATGCCAGTCTGAGAAACGTCACCCTGCCAGCTGGGTATGCTCTTCGTTGTCCGGTTTAGACCTCTTTGCTACAGGGTTTCGTCGGAGACACGACAGGGCCGCTTGGTAGACCTTGTCGGGTGGGGGAAACTAGAATTGCCGGGCGTCAGTTGGGCGCGACCTGCCGCAGCAGGTCTGCACCAATGACCTCCTTGACTAGAAGAGTTTTCGTTCGATCCCGTGCCGGCGCAGAGAGTAACCGACCTGTCGCGGCGTACGACCAAGGAGCCGCGCAGCTTTAGCCTGATTCCCTCCGGCCGTCGCCATCGCCTGTACCAACCGTTCTCTGCCGATCAGACCTGAGTGTCCCATTACGGCTTCGGCCGCGAAGACGGCGGCATCACGCGGCTGTCCCGTTGACACGGTTTCACCTCGAGCGAGCCCATGAACTGCGCCCTTGCCCTCTCGCTCGGCAACCGCCTTTTTGAGGAGCGGGGAATAGCATCGACCCTGTTCACAGGCGAGATCTTGAGGAATGATGACGTCCGAACGGGCGAGCGTTGCGGTCCTCTGTATGCAGTTTTGCAGCTCACGAATATTGCCTGGGAACTCGCATTTCGAAAGGATATCAAGTGTGGAGGGTGCAAAGCTTAACGAACGGCCGTTCTCCTTGTTGAAACGCCGAAGGAATAATTGGGCCAAACGCGGGATGTCACCGTCGCGTTGCCTCAGTGGTGGCAAAGTGATCGGTACGACATTGATCCGGTAATACAGGTCGGCTCTGAATTCTCCCGCCGCCACGGCCGTTTCAAGATCCTTATTGGTCGCGCAAATCAACCTGACATTGACTTTCAATGTTCTGGTCCCACCGACGCGCTCAAGTTCGCCTTCCTGCAAGACGCGCAGCAACTTGGCCTGGAACTCCGCCGAGATTTCTCCTATTTCGTCGAGCAGCAAAGTTCCACCGTGCGCCAGTTCGAACCGACCTTCTTTCGGAGAGGTAGCGCCGGTGAAGGCGCCTTTCTCGTGCCCGAAAAGTTCCGATTCCAGAACGCCTGCCGACAGCGCAGCGCAATTCAACTTTACGAAGGGCTTTTCACGGCGCGACGAAGAATCGTGTATCAGCTTTGCAAAGAATTCTTTGCCCGTGCCGCTCTCACCTCTCAACAGAACAGGCGAGTTGCTCCTTGCGACAATCTGGGCAATTTCAAAAACCTCCTTGAGTGCGGCACTCTCGCCGACAATTTCAGCACCCGGCCGCACTGCAGATTTGGGCGTCGTCTCATCATCTGATCCAGCCACGGGGCTACTCCATTCAGCACGTGGTTCAGAGTGCTTTGGGCACTCAGGACAGTCCTGGAACGTCCTCCGCGCTACATATTGGACTTTGAAGGTCAATAAAAATTACAAATTGGTAGGGGCGCCCCATCAGCCGGTTCGTCATTGTTTGCTTACCCTGCGTTTGCAACCGAGTGGCTGTATCGACTACAGAAGAAGCTGTTCATCCAAACTTGAAGAGAACGCCGAACCCACCCCGTGGATACGTCCACTCAATGTCGCCGTCGGGTCCGCATAACACGTTGCACGTCCCGCATTCCAGGCAGCCATCGGAAACGATGATTACCTGACGTCTGTCGTTCAGCTGGTAGCATTTCGCCGGACACACTTGCGTCAAGGCGATCAGGTTTTGGGTTGGAAACAGGTGTTTCCTGACCGATATGTGTGGGCGGCCCGGGTCAACCAGATATCGGTTCTGGTAAAGCTTGTCCTCAACTCGCCGTTTAACGATGGCCTTCATCTGGATCTCCTTTTAGCGCCACGCGCGGGCGAGCCGGACTGCGTCTGAAATCAATCCCCACCGGGATCGTGCTTTCAAGAAGGCGGCGGACGTGGCCTTTTCCTTGTCGAGTTTTGAATTTCCGTCGACACGGACGAAACTTTGCGCAGCCTTAGATATCAACTTTGGATATGAAACAAACAAGTTCTGGCTGTTGGCATGGAGAAACCTTGGCATCTCTTTATGCTTCATCAGATCTTTGATGACGAAGGATGAGTCGAGCATGCTCTTGTACAAAGCCAAGTTGCTTTTCACCATCGAGCCGCCGCGATCCTTTACGTCTGCAATCGCTTTTCCCGCCAGATACCCTGATGTCATTGCGAGGTTCGAGCCCTCCCGATGTGCGGTATTGTTCAACTGGGCCGCGTCTCCAACCACGACCCACCCATTGCCGAAGAGCTGTGGGATAGCCGTAAAACCGCCTTCGGGAATGAGATGCGCGGCATATTCCTTCACCTCAGACCCGGCGATCAATGGCCGGATCGAAGGATGGTGCTTGAAAGCTTCAAGCAGATCGTATGGCCTTTCCATGGCCGCGGCCAAACCGGAAACGAGGCATCCTATTCCAATAGAGATGGACTCCTTGTTCGTATATAGAAAGCCAAGCCCTGGGACTCCCCGTGAAATTGTACCGCCTGCCTCGATCACACAGCCTTCGTCTGCAGTCAGGCCGAAGCGTTCTGCGATAACGTCCTCCGGTAGGAAATGCATCTCTTTCACGGCAAGTGCCACGCTGTCCGGCTTGGGAGTTTCGCGCAAACGCCCTCGTGTTCCAAGGAAGCCGTTCACCCCCTCAGCAAGCACCACGACGTCGGCAGAGATGGCCTCGCCGGGTCGGTCGGTGTATACGCCTGTCACGTTGCCCCTCGAATCCTGCTTAAGCCTTGTGGCCAATGTTTCGCAGAGGACGGTGCATCCGGCCTCGCGCACCTTGGCCGAGAACCATCTATCGAATTGGGCACGGATGATCGTGTATCGGTTTGGCCGCCGTTCGTTGAAGTCATCCGACCGATAGTGAATTCCGGTGTGCGACGCGCCGTCCATGATCCAGAAGCGCTGCTCGACGAGATGCCGTTCAAGCGGCGCGTCATCGCGGAAGTCTGGAATGATCTTTTCCAGCGCGTCGGCGTACAGTATCGCTCCTTGAACGTTCTTCGAACCCGGGTACTCGCCGCGCTCCAACTGCAGCACTTTCAGACCACGCATGGCCATCGCATAAGCAGCCGCGTTACCCGACATACCTGCCCCGACGACAATCGCGTGAAATTTCTCGCCCTTCATTAGCCACACCTCAGTTTACTTGCATCGATTGGTATGAGGCGCTAGTCGCCTGGTGAACGCCGCGGTCAGTGCCGGCAGAAGAGCGACTGCATCAGCCACAACGGCGACATGGGCGAAATCGAATATCGGGGCGTTGCTGTCGGTGTTGATGGCAACGATCAAATCAGCCCCTTCGACGCCAACCCGATGTTGGACCGCCCCTGATATTCCAGCCGCAAGATAGAGCTTGGGCCGGATCGTCTGGCCCGTTTGGCCAATCTGTCGATCAACCTCCATCCAACCTTTTTGAACCAAAGGTCGGGAGCAGCCGAATTCACCGCCAATCGTCCTCGCTAGAACCATCACACGTTCCAGATTCTCGGCGGTGCCAATACCAAGCCCGCCAGCGACCACGATATCTGCATAGGCGAGGTTGATTTTTTCCGATCGTTCATCCGGAAGGAAGCCGAGAACCTTTGTGACAATCTCTTCCTCAATCATCATCAAGTCATGCCGAATGATAGGTCCAATCGCATGGGTCACGCGTTTGGGGGTCGCCATGACCCGGGGTCGCACTGTCGCCATTTGCGGGCGAGAGTTGAGAGTGTAGATCGTGCACAGCAGCGAACCGCCAAATGTGGGCCGGGTCGCTGCGAGCGAGCCGTCTGCATCGACATCCAATTCGGTGCAGTCAGCCGTAAGCCCTGTTTCCAAAGTAGTTGCCACAGAACCGGCAAGATCTCGCCCAAGCGAAGTGGCGCCAAGAAGCAGAATTTCCGGCTTATGAAGGATGACCAGGTCTGAGAGAGCTTTGGTGAAGGGCTCGTTTCGGTAGTCCGATAGCAGCGGCGACTCGACGAGATAGGCGAGATCGGCCCCGTACGCGAACGCCTCCGCAATGGCAGACCGAACTCCCAGGTCTTCCGCGGTTCCAATAACCACTCCCGCCAGTTGAACGCCAAGCTTATCGGCAAGCTTGCGTCCTTCACCGAGCAGTTCAATAGACACGGGATGCACTTGGCCTCGTTCCAGCTCGATGAAAACCCAGACGTGCCGATTGTCGCGGAAGTGTCTGGGCAATTCCTTCTTCGCGCTGGCGCGACTGACGATTGGAGACTGACTTTCAGCTTGGTGGGCTTCCATTTATGCTCCTTGTTTCTCACGTGAGCCCATTCGGTTGAAAGCTCGCTTCCAATGCGGGCTGGTGCTCGAAGATCGATGCGATTATTTCGTCAACCAGCGGACCGCACTGGTCATCGTTTAATTTGATTTGGATTGCTTTTTCGGCCCTTGGGGTGGGGGCGAATACGCGCTTGACGACGGTCGGTGATCCTCTCAAGCCGCAATTAGCTATCTCCACAATACCGGCGTCGGCTGCACGCCAGGTCGGTATTTGCGCGCGTGCGGCACGCAACGCGTCAGCGACGGAGCCGCGACGGAGGGCGTTGACGCCTTCAAGGACACTGATCAAGCACGGCAGTTGGCTCTTCAGCATTTGTGTGCCGCCTTCCGAACGGCGCTCCACCGTGATCTCTCGGGCATGAAGATCGACTGAGACAATTTTCGTTACGTAGGTCAGTTGTTGCAGTTCGAGACGCCTGGCAATCCCCGGCCCCACCTGCGCAGTATCGCCGTCGATCGTCTGCTTGCCAGTAAACACGATTTCAGGCGCATGGCGGAGTCCAAGGTTCGTGATAGCTCGCGAGATAGCAAATGAAGTTGCCAAGGTGTCTGACCCGGCGAAGTGACGGTCGCTCAGGAGTACCGCTTCATCTGCGCCGTATGCCAGAGCTTTCTCCAGCGCTTGTTTTGCCATAGGCGGGCCCATGGTAAGCACAGTGACTTTACCCCCATACCGGTCACGCAGTTTGAGAGCTTCTTCCAAGGCGAAAAGATCATAAGGATTGATGATGGTCGGCACGCCCTGGCGCATGATGGTATTCGTAACCGGATGAACCCGGATCTGTGCAGAGTCAGGCACTTGCTTTATGCAGACCACGATATTCATGCTGTCTTTGGCTCCGACCGAAATGTAGTAGTTTGTGTCTCGGTCGGTCCTAGCACTCGTCGTGCCAGGCCGATTGCGCGGTGATTAACTCGCGAGTTTCGGGCGGGTCGAGTTTGCTATTGGTCCAACGGTGCGACAGCTTTGCCAGGTTTGCGACACGGGTGGCTGCATGCGCTCGGCAGCGGTGCAACACTGCTTGCGCGATTTTTTGACCGCAAACGATTTCGCTAGAGCTCCGCGCCGCTTTCCAATTGCCAGCATTTGCGTCAAGTGCGGCTCATTCGACGGAGACGTGCTTGCGCAGAGTTACCGTGGCTCTCCGAGAGCCTCACGACATATGTGCGACATTGTCGTCAATTTTGTCGGCTTCGTGACACGACTCAGGATTCTTCGGTCCGGAATTTCATCCCCCCTAAGTGTTTGCGGGAGCACCAGTTTCCGTTCTGCCCTATCAATCAACTCAATTGGCACGACGCTTGAAAATTGTTCTCGGGCTGCGACGGAAGCAGCCGCGTCCGATGTCGCGGCATCACCTCGGTCGGTTCGAACACGAAAGGGAAGTAATAATGGCTGCTCTGCGTCAGATCGCGTTTTACGGAAAGGGAGGTATTGGCAAATCCACTACATCCCAGAATACGCTCGCCGCCCTTGTCGAACTTGGGCAGAAAATCCTCATCGTCGGCTGCGACCCCAAAGCTGACTCGACGCGATTGATCCTGAACTCTAAAGCACAGGGCACGGTTCTGGATCTAGCCGCAACGAAGGGTTCAGTCGAAGATCTGGAACTTGGCGACGTGCTAAAAACAGGCTACGGCGGCATCAAATGTGTGGAGTCGGGCGGCCCGGAACCTGGCGTCGGCTGCGCCGGACGAGGCGTCATCACATCGATCAACTTCCTGGAAGAAAACGGCGCCTATGACGATGTCGACTACGTCTCCTATGACGTGCTCGGAGACGTGGTGTGCGGGGGCTTCGCTATGCCCATCCGCGAGAACAAGGCTCAGGAAATTTACATCGTCATGTCCGGTGAGATGATGGCCCTGTATGCTGCAAACAACATCGCGAGAGGCATCCTCAAATATGCCAGCGCCGGAAGCGTGCGGCTGGGCGGCCTGATCTGTAATGAGCGGCAGACCGACCGCGAATTAGACCTCGCCGAAGCCCTGGCCGCCAAGCTCAATTCGAAGCTCATTCACTTCGTGCCGCGCGACAACATTGTGCAGCACGCGGAGCTTAGAAAGATGACCGTGATCCAATACGCGCCACGCTCCAAACAGGCGGCGGAATATCGATGGTTGGCTGAGAAGATCCACTCCAATTCGGGAAAGGGCACGATCCCGACTCCTATCACCATGGAGGAACTGGAGGACATGCTGCTCGACTTCGGGATCATGAAGTCGGACGAGCAGATGCTCGAAGAACTTCTCGCGAATGAGGGGCAGGCGACGTCCTAAAGATGGGCGGAGCGGATGACGCACCGTGTTAATCGACAAACATGCCTCCTTGTCGAGGCTCAATGCGAACCTTCGAGAGAGGAAAGGCCCTATGAGCCTCGACTACGAGAACGACGGTGATTTCAACGCAAGGCTTATAGATGCGGTACTCTTGCAGTATCCGGATAAGACGGCTAAGCGCCGCAAAAAACACCTTGGCGTGGCGAAGGCCAGAGAGGCACTCGAGCGGGGCTCCGATGCGCTTTGCGAGACCGGGGTGAAATCCAACATCAAGTCTATTCCGGGCGTGATGACCGTCCGCGGCTGCGCTTACGCCGGCTCGAAGGGTGTCGTGTGGGGGCCGATCAAGGATATGGTCCATATATCGCATGGGCCTGTCGGTTGTGGCCACTATTCCTGGTCGCAACGCCGCAACTATTACGTCGGTCTGACGGGTGTCGACGCCTTTGTCACCATGCAATTCACGTCTGATTTTCAAGAGAAGGATATTGTTTTTGGTGGCGACAAAAAGCTCGAGAAGCTCATCGATGAAGTTGAGGAACTGTTTCCACTGAACAATGGTGTGAGCTTGCAGTCCGAGTGTCCAATCGGATTGATCGGAGACGACATAGAGGCTGTGGCGCGCAAGAAGGCCAAGGAGCACGACAAAACGATCGTGCCGGTGCGATGCGAAGGGTTTCGTGGCGTGTCGCAATCGCTTGGCCATCATATCGCCAACGACGCGATACGGGACTGGGTTTTCGATAAAAGAGAGGCCGACTTCGAACCCAGCCTTTTCGACGTTAACGTCATAGGTGACTACAATATCGGCGGCGATGCATGGGCCTCACGCATTCTGCTGGAGGATATGGGGTTGCGGGTAATCGGCAACTGGTCGGGAGATGCCACACTCGCGGAGGTGGAGCGTGCACCAAAGGCTACGCTCAACCTTATTCACTGCTACCGGTCCATGAATTACATCGCTCGGCATATGGAGGAAAAGTACGGCATTCCCTGGATGGAGTACAACTTTTTTGGTCCTTCCCAGATCGAAGCTTCTTTGCGCAATATCGCCGCGTTTTTCGGGCCGGAGACCCAAGATAAGGCCGAAGCACTCATCACCAGATACCAACCTCTCGTCCAGGCGGTGACGGAGAAGTACCGTCCGCGCCTTATTGGCAAAACTGTGATGCTCTACGTCGGCGGATTGCGTCCCCGCCATGTCATCACCGCCTACGAGGATCTTGGAATGGAGATCGTTGGTACGGGCTACGAATTTGGCCACGGCGACGATTACGAGCGCACGGGCCATTATGTCAAAAAAGGTACGCTTATCTACGATGATGTGACTGGCTACGAGCTCGAGAGCTTCATCGAGGCCATTCGCCCGGACCTCGTAGGCTCGGGCATCAAGGAAAAATACCCGGTTCAAAAAATGGGCATACCGTTCCGTCAGATGCATTCTTGGGATTATTCTGGTCCGTATCACGGCTATGACGGCTTCGCCATTTTTGCCCGAGACATGGATCTTGCCATCAACAATCCGGTCTGGGGCCTCTACGACCCGCCATGGAAAGTAACGCACAGCTCCGATGCAGGCGGTGCCTGCAGTTGTTGCCGGGATGATGAATAATTTTTGCTGAGCGACAACATTTTAGACATCTCGCAAAGTCTACGCAGCCGCACTCGCGGCGAAAAAGGATGAAAACTATGCCGCAATCGGCCGAGAAAGTTCTCGATCATGTTCCTCTGTTCTGCGAGCCGGAATACGAGAAAATGTTCGCCCGCAAGAAGTTGAAGTTCGAATGTCCGCATCCGGATAAGGTCGTCGAAGCGCAATATGAATTCACCTGGACATGGGAATATCGAGAAAAGAATCTGGCGCGCGAAGCGCTGGTCGTAAACCCCGCGAAGGCTTGTCAGCCGCTCGGCGCGGTTTTCGCAGCGGCTGGCTTCGAGCGGACCATGTCGTTTGTTCACGGCAGTCAGGGCTGTGTGGCGTACTACCGCTCGCACCTGTCACGCCATTTCAAGGAACCGTCGTCTGCAGTTTCGTCTTCGATGACAGAGGACGCGGCTGTGTTTGGCGGCTTGAAAAATATGATCGACGGGCTCGCCAATACCTATCAGCTCTACGACCCCAAGATGATTGCGGTCTCGACGACTTGCATGGCCGAGGTCATTGGGGATGATCTTCACGGCTTCATTGAAAACGCCAAAAATGAAGGCTCCGTTCCAGCCGATTTCGACGTGCCCTTCGCCCACACCCCAGCCTTCGTCGGCAGCCATGTCGATGGTTACGACAGCATGGTTAAAGGCATTCTGGAAAATTTCTGGAAAAGCACCGAACGCGTGCCGACGCCAGCACTCATCAACATTATTCCAGGCTTCGACGGTTTCTGTGTTGGCAACAATCGAGAAATCAAGCGCCTGCTCGACACGATGGGAGTGACCTACGTTTTCATCCAAGACGCCTCTGACCAGTTCGACACACCTTCCGACGGCGAGTACCGCATGTATGACGGAGGGACCAAGATCGAGGACGTGAAGGTAGCCAAACATGCGGAGGCGACAATATCGCTGCAGCACTACAATACGCGAAAGACCTTGGACTATTGTCGCGAGCTTGGTCAGACGACTGCCTCGTTCCACTACCCGCTGGGCATTGGGGGCACGGACGAATTCCTGATGAAGATATCCGAGCTTTCCAAGAGGGAAATTCCCGAATCTATCGATCGTGATCGGGGGCGATTGATAGATGCCATGGCCGATAGTCAATCTTGGTTGCATGGCAAGAAATACGGAATCTACGGCGACCCGGACTTCGTCTACTCAATGGCGCGCTTCGTCATGGAAACCGGTGGCCACCCTACACATTGCCTTGCCACCAACGGCACCGCAGCCTGGGAAGCGGAGATGAAGGAATTGCTCGCATCCTCTCCCTTCGGCGGAGGTGCGCAGGTGTGGGCTGGCAAAGACCTGTGGGCAATGCGCTCGCTTCTTTTGACGGAGCCAGTGGATCTGCTGATCGGCAATTCCTATGGCAAGTATCTTGAGCGTGACACCGACACGCCATTGGTTCGGCTTACGTTTCCGATTTTCGATCGCCATCATCATCATCGCTTTCCTCTCATGGGCTACCAAGGCGGATTGCGTCTTCTGACCGTCATTCTCGACAAGATTTTCGACGAGCTTGATCAGGAGACCATGTGGGAAGGCGTTTCGTACGACCTCACGCGCTAAATGCTTGGCCGGGCGTCGACCGGCCATTCGTCCCTGGATTGGAAGGTCCCGAGATGTCATCGATCGAGACACAAATGCGAGATGCCTCCGCCAAGATATTCCGCACCACGGAAGCCAAGGAGACATGTCACAACGCGTCACAGGGATCAGCAGCCAGCGGTGGCTGCGCCTTCGACGGAGCTAAGATCGTGCTGCAGCCAATCACCGATGTCGCGCATCTCGTCCACGCGCCGCTCGCGTGCGAGGGCAATTCCTGGGACAATCGAGGCGCCGCGTCTTCAGGTCCAGTTCTTTGGCGCACAAGTTTCACCACTGATCTCACCGAACTCGACATAGTGACGGGAGATAGTGAGCGAAAGCTTCTCAAGGCTATCCGGGAGATCAAGGAGGGGTATGCGCCGGCAGCAATCTTCGTCTACGGAACCTGCGTCACGGAGCTGATCGGTGACGACATCGACGCGGTCTGCAGGCAAGCAGCGCAGAAGTTCGCAATACCAGTGGTGCCGGTGAAGTCGCCGGGCTTCGGCGGTTCGAAGAACCTCGGTAACCGGCGCGCCGGCGAGGCTCTGCTCGAGCACGTCATAGGCACGGTGGAGGCTGATGATCCAGGTCCATACGACATCAATATACTCGGCGAATTCAACCTCTCAGGGGAATTCTGGTTGATGAAACCGCTGTTGGACAGACTTGGTATCCGTGTCCGCGCCTGCATTCCCGGAGACGCGCGCTACGCGCAGGTGGCGTCCGCCCACCGGTCACGTGCAGCTATGATGGTGTGTTCAACTGCTCTCATCAATCTTGCTCGCAAGATGGAAGAACGCTGGAACATTCCGTTTTTCGAAGGCTCCTTCTATGGCATTTCGAGCACCTCTGAAGCCCTCCGGCGGATCGCCCAACTGCTCGTAAGGAAAGGCGCTGGTTCCGCGTTGCTCCACCACGTCGAGGCTCTCTTAGCAGAAGAGGAGGAGAGGGCCTGGAAGAAGCTGGAAGCGTATCGGCATCGGCTTGAGGGGAAGCGCGTTCAGCTGAACACCGGCGGGGTGAAATCCTGGTCCATCGTGCACGCACTGATCGAAATCGGCATGGAAATTGTCGGTACATCCATCAGGAAATCGACGACCAGGGACAAGGAGAGAATCAAGCAGATGCTGAAGGACGAGAACCACCTTCACCAATCGATGGCAGCGAGCGAGCTCTACGCGATGTTACGTGAACACAAGCCTGATATCATGCTGTCAGGCGGACGCACTCAGTTCGTCGCGCTTGAGGCGAAAATTCCTTGGCTCGACGTGAATCAGGAACGCCAGCATGCTTACGCCGGCTACGCAGGCATGGTGGAACTAGCACGCCAGATCGATTTGGCAATCCACAACCCGGTCTGGGCGCAGTTACGCGAACCGGCGCCGTGGAAGCAGTTCGTTACGACCGCAAGATCGGCGGAGCCACGCATTAATATGAGGTCTGCCGACGAGGCGACAGCTGGTTTTTATTGAGGTAAAAATTATGGCTGTTATCCTGACCCCAACAAAAACGGCAGCGATCAACCCTCTAAAGTCGTCTCAACCATTGGGCGCTGCCTTGGCCTTCCTGGGCGTCGATGGTGCGCTGCCAATACTCCATGGCAGCCAGGGATGTAGCAGTTTTGCACTGGTGCTGCTCGTGAGGCATTTCAAGCATATGGTCCCGCTGCAGACAACTGCAATGGACCAGATCGCGACGGTGGTGGGCGGCGCTGATTTTCTCGAGAAAGCTCTCGTCAAGCTAAAAGCTCGCACGTGGCCGCGGCTGATCGGAATCTGCACTACCGCCGCGGCAGAAACCCGCGACGAAGATATCGCAGGTGATATCTTCGACGCCAAAGGCGCGCGCCCGAGAAAACTCATTGATACGGAAGTGGTACTCGCACGCACTCCCGACTTCGCAGGGGCGGTGGAGGAGGGGTGGTCGAAGGCTGTTACGGCTATGATCGAGGCAATCACGCGGCCCGGCCAGCAGGATCGCGATCCGGCGACGGTCGTCATACTGCCCGGCTCGAACATCACAGTTTCCGATGTAGAGCATCTGCGAGAAACGGTAGAGAGCTTCGGCTTAATACCCCTCATTTTGCCTGACGTGTCCGGCGGGCCTGACGAAGCTGTCCGCGATCGATGGATTCCGATCGCACGCGGTGGCGCGAAGGTAGAGCTTATCCGCGATCTCGGGGCGGCAACACTGTGCATCGCCATCGGCGAACAGATGCGCCGACCGGCTGAAGCTTTGCAGGGCCTAACTGGATTGCCATACGTGATGTTCGGATCGCTCACGGGCCTGAATAACGCCGACCGTTTCGCCTGGCTCCTTGCAGCGATTTCGCGCGACAACGCGCCAACGGCTGTCCGTCGTGGCCGCATGCAGTTGCAGGAGGCGATGCTCAGTGGGCATTTTCATTTTGCAGGGAAGAAGGTCGCCATCGGCTCCGAACCGGACCAGCTCTTGCAGTTCTCGCAATTCTTTATCGGCATGGGGGCGGTCATTACAGCCGCGGTCGCCACGACCGGGGACTCAAAGGCGCTGCAAATCGTACCAACCGATACGGTCAAAGTCGGCGATCTTGGTGACTTGGAAGAACTCGCCGTAGACGCTGATCTACTCGTCACGCACTCCCACGGTCGACAGGCCGCAGAACGCCTCGCAGTTCCGCTGATGCGAGTTGGTTTTCCTGTCTTCGACCGCATAGGCAGCCAGCATAAACTGAACATTCTTTATCGAGGAACGCGCGACATGATCTTCGAAGTCGCCAACATAGTTCAGGCGACTCAAGGTCTGCCACCCGCTCGCGCACCTCCCGAAACCGTACTCATGAGGTGAGCATCGCCGGACCTTTTCATCCGTCGCGTACTTCTCCTCGTCGCACGAGGAGCCGCTCCTGATGACTTCATCGGCAGCCACATTGAACTGAAGAAGAAAGGAAGCCGAAGGCGTGGAGACAATGCCACTTTTGGCAATTCGTGGATCTAAGTTGAGGATCAAACTATGTCTTCTGTAAAAACCGTTAATATCACGAACTTTCAGTCTGAAGTTTTGGATTCGACAATGTTCGTTCTCGTCGATTTCTGCGCTCCTGGGTGTCGCCCGTGGAACATGATCGCCCCAATCCTCGAACACATCGCCATCGAGATGAAGGGCCTTGTCAAGGTCGTTAAGCTGAATATCGCTGAGAACCCGGAACTCGCTGCTCAATACATTCAGCAACGCTTAATAAACGAAAAGTTCGCTGCCGTCGTACTTCCTGCCCTTGTAATCTTCAATGGCCTGAAGGTCGTCGGCACTTTGGAGGCTTCCAGCCGAAGTCCGATATCGAAAAATGGATATGTCGAACGGTAGCTGATTACTCATGATGTGAATGGACAAGCAGAGCACCCGGCAAACCGCCCTGGGTTTGCCGGAGGCTCCAACTTCTGAGAAAAGGGAGCCGACATGAGCAAGACAATTACCAAGGTTTCAGCGGAAGTCCGCGAGCGTGCGATCCGTTGTTGCGGGTGGGAGGCTGCGCCTGAGCCGGTCAAGAGTCCGTGGGTGCGTGGTGCCTTCAACGCCTGCACCATGGCATCACACGATCTGCGCAACGTCCTCATGAAATATCAAATCTACGGATCGAAAAGGCCACTCTCGAAGTCAACGAGAGTGCCGAACTGCTCAAGCACGACAGACCAACCGTACCGTTTCGTGCGCCTGGTTGTCGCTGTGGTCAGCTCGTAACGGCAGCCGGCAAGAATGATCTGCCGGACCGTCTTACGGTAGGTCTCCAAAAACGGTCCCACAGTGGCGGGTTTGCCGGAGGCACATGACGCGCAGTGTGGGGCAGGATCTGGCTGAATTACGTGACGTCTCGCTCAGTCTGACCACCTTCACGACGCGCGTTTCGTCAGATCAATTCGACAACGCATCAACACATCCATCAAACGGCGCTCAACTCTGGTAACAGGAAACGTCCATGCACTGGGTACACGTCAATTTCAACAATTTCCAGTTAGAAGTTCGGGAATCCCCAATACCTGTTATCCTTCACCTTTGGGCTGAAGGCTGCGGCCCATGCGACACGATTGCTCAGATCCTAGAAGAAGTTGCCGTCGAGATGAAAGGCAGAATCAAAGTCGCCAAGCTGGATCTCGGTAAGAACCGGGAACTCGCCGCGCAATTCGGTGTGCAATTTATTCCGATCCTAGCTTTCTTCAAGGGGGGCATAGTCAACGATTTCTTTGTCGGTGCCCCGCAGAAATCCGCTATTGTGAAGTGGGTAGATAAAACTTTGCTGACTAGCTCGTGAAGCTCAGGTGGAGCAAACCGTAGGCGAGGGTTTGGATGCGGGGAGATTGAGTCGGCTTGACGTGCCCCGATAATTTAGGCCATTTGGAACTGGAATTTTCCACTTTGAACCGCCCCCAAACTCTGGACCAGCTGAGGCTAGAGTTTTCCGGCTTCATTCAGGGAGGCGGGCTGGTTGCGCCTCCTGATTTCATCAGCGAGATCGGCACCTTATTGCCGATCGCACCATGTGGCCGAAACTCATTATACTCTCTACGCCAATCCTCCATCTTTTCGCGGGCCTCCGCAAGGGTTGCGATTTCGTCGTGCCTAACTCAGATCGCTAAGATCCGTGCACTGACGCGGAGCTGCACTGCTTGATACTGATCAGGATGACACGCGTTCACCCGCTCTCTTTCGAAAAATGAATTGGATGGCCGTCGCACAAGCTCTATCGAGAAAGCAACCGCGGAACTGGAAAGTCTAACACATTGTCCGTGTAGCTTTCGACCACGGCGCTAAACGGCGTTCCGTCTCGAAGTTTAAGCACTGCACGATGTTCGAGCAGGAACGGCTGCAGGCTAGGGGAACTTGTTTCATGCGCTACTAAGCCGTCTATGTCCCAGCCTTCGGATAGAGGGGACCAGAGCAACTTGGCAGACAGGTTTGTGCGAGTGAAATTGAGAGCCTGAACGGCTCTGCCAAACGCGATATCGCTGGTCTTCAACGCGTGATTCATCGCTGCAGTAAGTTTTGCAGGTAAATACCAATTGTCGGCCTCGGATAGGACGCGGTCGCCGCAGACCAAGCGGACGTGGCGATAAGCGATCAGCTCTCCGGGTCCGACTGTCAGAAGTTCACGGATGTGCTCGTCGGCCGGCTTGTCTTGCCCGCGCACACGCTGTGCTACGATCTTGGAACCTTCCGGCGCGAGCTTGTGCGCCGCGCACCAGCGGTCAAGGGTCAACGTAGCACTGGCATTGCTCAGGAGATTGGCATTCAAGGTCTGGAGGACCGCAAGCGCTTCCACTCGAGATGCTGGGCTGTTCAGCCAATGAGACCGTGTGGAAGATTGTTGCGCAAAAGCAATCTGCGTCCCCAGCGCCATGCCGGCCGCTGCGCGTGCGGCAATGCGAATGCATTTCAAAGAGGGTAACATCACTGAAAATGAACTCCTTTTCTGCGGTGAATTTGATGGGAAGCCGTGCGGTCAAGTTTTCTGTTTTTGGCAGGCGAGCATATATGCATCCTGCAGCATTATTTGAACTGCGCGTTGCGTGTACCGGATAGGGTAGGGTTCTCGATTGACTTCTTAATCTTTCGATGTCGTTGTTGGAGTTTGCAACCGTTGGCGACTGCGTCGGCGATTTCACCCTGGAATTTGGAAGCAAGACTTAATATTAAATCGGGAACGCGGCCGCCGTCCGAGCTCTCCCAGTTCCATACATCGTAACCCTCACCTACGGGGTTTAGCGCCCTTGTTGTCCTCCTCGCTCTTTGCGAAATGTTCATGCCGCTGGATTGGATAAAATAGGTCGCAACCGTAAGCCCAATCCAAGAGAAATTGTTGAAAGATGGTCTTCTTCTTCGACACAGAGTCCTTCTGCCGGTGGTCGACGGTCGCTGCCAGCAGGCGCGCGTCGGTAACGTACTTGTCTGATTTCTTGTTGCGCTCCATGCCATCGTGCTCCCTGTGTAACCTGCCGGCGATGATGTCGCCTGCAATGGTTCAGCTTCGTAGGAAAAAGACTGTCCTGTTGTGATATCGGTAGCCGGGTTGCGGGGACATTTGATGAAGGCGATAAATAAAGCAACTACTCGCCAGGATATACTTTCTGGCATAACATGAAATATTCAATAAAAGAATTTATAACTGTGGTAAAACAGTAGGTTATACAAATATAAGTTTGCATATAATATTGCATATATCGCACTTCGTTTCTTTGGCTGCAGCCGTCAAGGCCACTTTGTCCTCCACCGCTCTACGGCTGAAGCAATCAGCTGCACGATATGAGGCGCCGAGCCCAGTCTCCGATCGTGAAGGGAATGATCGCGGCCCAGGCATCCCTGTCAGTCCACGAAAACGGCGCGGCAAACGGATAGCCGCCGAAGACGCTAGAAGGGCAACCTCGCGTTCTCCTTGACTTTCTTCATCACGAAGAAGGTGCGCGTCTGGCGCACGCCAGGCAGGGCGATCAGCTTCTGGCCGTGCAGCTTGTTGAAATCGGCCATGTCACGGACGCGGATTTTCAGGAGGTAATCGAAATCTCCGGCCACCAGACTGCAGTCCAGCACTTCCTTAAGCTCCATGACAGCGCCCTCGAATGCGCCAAAGCTCTCAGGTGTGGAGCGATCCAATACGACGCCCACCATCACCATCGCGCCGAGTCCGACGACGCTCGGCGCGACCTCCGCCCGAACGCCGGTAAGGGGACGTGCCGCCGAACGTGCGATCGTCCCGACACGGGGCCAAATCTGGCTGTGATCGGTGATGCGGCGCGGGCATCTCAATCTGTCGTTATCCACTCCCCGACTCAACCTTTGCGTAAAGTGCGGGGAGTGAACCGTTCGGCCGAGGGGTTTCGCCTCTTACTGGCAGGCAGTCAGACCGCCCGGATTTTGAATGGGGGCGAAACCGACGCCGTCGATTGTGTTGTCGTTGCGGGCAATGAAGCAGTAATTGTCATTGGCATGGGGAGCTGCAACGACGCAGGAGTTGGCCCCCGCCGGAATGACATAGGTGTCCAATCCGTTGATCGCAAAGACCGAGGCTGTTCCATTCGGATGGGGTACCGGCTGCTTTGTGAACAAGATGGCATTCTGTGGTGGCGCGACTGCGATAGGCTGATGGTTCCGGCAATCGGACGAAAAGACGAGTTGTGCCGCCGCGGGTATAGCGGTTGCGATAATGGAGGAGATGGCAATGAGAAGTCTTGCAGCGGTCTTGCCGCGAGGACCTGTTTGGCCGGTGAACTTCGTTGTGATGCCCGACATGGCTATTCTCCTGATTGCAAGGATTGAGGGGATTGCTCAAGCGTCTGTAATGATCCTGATTCTGGGTCTATGGTCCTCCCGCCGCCGAAAAGGTCCCGTTGGCATTGTAGGTTACGGTGTACGTTGCGTAGCCGGTGGTGAAATCGCAGCGCGCGGCGTTGCTCTCGTCGTAAGCCACGGTGCTTCCGACCGGCTGGTAGCCCATTTTCACGAAAAAGATTTGCTTCGGTATGCAGTTCATGATCGCATTGGGGACAGGAGCGACGAAGCTCGAGAGTATGATCGCCTGATTGTTGTTGAGGGCGACGACGCCGCAATAGAGTTCGGGATGCGGCAGCGGCGTATAGGAAGGCACGTTGATGCCAAACCCTCCGATCGCAATTCCGGCTTGATTGGCCGGCGCCGAAAGTCCGAGCGGGTCGAGCGTCAAGGTCGTGCAATTATCCGGCGAACCATCGGCCGTGGTGAGCGTAACCGGTCGGAACGCCGAGGTGCTGCCGACCACCGATAGCGTAGCTGCATTGAGCGCGAGCAGCGCAATAAGCTGGGAGGCAGACGCTTGTTTGGTGCTGAGGGCACCTGCATAGATCTGACTGTCCAACCCGAAATTGATCTGCGCTCCCGTAGTTGCGTAATTGCCGACGCTTTGGCAGCCGAGACTGCCGCTGAGGATGGGATCAGGGCTCGGCAGCAACGGAAATGCGGCCTGCTTCTGGAAGACATAGAAATATTGCGTCGTTTGCGAAAGGTTTCGAACGATGATCTGGTATGACGAACTCGTCATGGCGTGTGATAATCCCCTTTTAGACCAAGCCTGTCCGTCGCCCGGAACGAGCGGTGGCAACCGAACGAATGGTGCGCATGCAGGTGAAGAAGGGGCGGATCCTCACCTGCGTGCCTGCCGGGGTTTACTGGAGCTGCGTAGTCCAGGTCCCGTCAGATTTCAGGCTGACGTTGCAGACGGAATAGCCGCCGGTGAAATCCGAAAGCGCCGCGTTCACGCTCGATTGCGTAAAGTTCATGACGACACCTGGCGTGTAAGCCCCGGTCTGGACATAGTATTTCAGGATCGGCTGGCAATCGGTGTTGCTGGCGGGGTTTGCCTGCACGAAGTTGGAGAGCACGATGCCGCCATTGACGGCAACCGCCGAGCCGACATTGAAATAGGGGGGCGAGTTGAAGACCGGCGTGGTAATGCGAAACGCACCAGGCTGCACACCTTCCCCGTAGATCGGCGAGGAGAGACCGAGCGGGTTGACCGTCGCGGTCGTCCAGTCGTTCGGTTTACCGCTGCCACCTGAACTCGGAGCAAGATCGATGGCGCGGCTGGCTGACGAGTAGCCGGAAGAGGCGCCGATTTGCGGCGGTGTGTTTGCCTGCTGGATGCCGGCATAATATTGCAGGTTGACCTGGAAGGTCAGGATCGCGCCGGTGTTGTCGTAGTTGCCGAGCGATTGCGAGAAAAGGCTATTCGAATAGACTTGCCCGCCGCCGGTGTAAATCGCCGGCTGCTGAAAGAAGTAGAAGTTTTGCGTCTGGGATTCGTAATTTTTCACGTTGATCGTCAGCATCGTAGACATGGGCAACCCTTCTGCGTTTGAGAGTGAAAACGAGGGTCTTCACCGCGGCGAGGGCAGGTGGCCTAGTTTTGCTACCGATGCCGTCGTGAAACCTAACTAGAAATATTGTTTATGGCGGCGGTAGTTGCAATCTAAAGATGTTGAGTGCAACGTAAAAAAGCCGTATGAAATTGTGCTTAGCGTAACACGTGCTCCCGAGGGATCGATTCGAGCAGCCCGATGAGATTGGACTGGGATGCCGCAGACCGGCCGCGCAGCGCCATGACCCATAGCAACTCCGTGGCGGAGATCGTGCTGTTCTTATGGCCATCTATGGCTCCTCGCCCGAGAAGCAGCCAGTCGAGGGAGACGTCCAGAAGGCGGGCGAGAGCGCAGGCGCTTTCCAGGGATGTATGGCCGCCGTTCTGCCAGCGGGAGACGGCCGCGACGGATACATTCAGTTCGGCCGCGAGAGCGTGTACTTTCCGGAAGTTGCCCAGAGAAATCGCTTCTCGAATACGTTTGCCGCGCGCTGGGTCGTAGGCCATGACCATTCTTCCTTTGGGTGCATTGAATTGGCAGCCACAGAGCTTGGGATCGGTCAAGCTTTGGAATTTAAGCGAAAATGAAAGGCAAAGCGAAGCACCGGTCAACCTGGTGAAATATCCAGATTGCTCCCGGTCGTCTTCCTGTTGTGAAACATCACCACATCAGGAGGGATGGATATGTTGCGGATACTCACCAAAGACATGCTCGAGACCGATCGACCTGCTTTTGACAATATGTTTCGGGCTCGCGCCGCCGTCTTTCGTGATCGGCTGGGATGGCAGGTTGATGTCCGGGACCGGTGGGAGAGGGACCGATACGATGAGGCCGAGGATCCCGTTTATCTCGTCACGCAACGACCTTCCGGCACGCTGACCGGTTCGTTGCGCCTGTTGCCGACCACGGGGGCAACGATGCTTAAAAGCGAGTTTCGACATTTCTTCGATCAGCCAATCGACGTTGATAGCCCGACGACCTGGGAATGTACTCGCTTTTGCGTTCACCCGATTGCCGGTCACCTCGATCAGCATTCGTCGCGCGCAGTCGCCACGGAGCTGCTCTCAGGGCTTTGCGATCTCGCTCTCGACACGGGTATCGATACTATCGTCGGCGTCTATGATGTCGCGATGATCGGGGTGTACCGCAGGATCGGCTGGAGGCCGACGCCGCTTGCGCGATCCCGGCCGGAAATCGGCAACCTGTATGTCGGCTTATGGGACGTGACGGCGCAGAATTGTCAGATGCTTCGAGCCAACCTTTCGGGACTTCTGCCGCAAGCTTCTTCCGACCCTGCCAGGGTGCTTATCGGTGGAGGCATACGGTAAGCGCGGTCGCCTCCCGCTGCCTTCAGGGGGAGATTCCACGTCGCGCGGGGACATCCGACGCTAAGCCTTAACCTTCATTGACGCCGTGCCGCGGCTGGCATTGAATAGTCTGTTCCAGACAGAGATGAAATGTTACCTTGGCGGGCAATCTTTGTAACCCGCAACCGCGAGTGCATCTCATGCTGAGCAGTTCTCGTTTTTTCTACTGTGTGGACCAGATCTCTGCATCGCCTACGATGCAGGACCTGGAAACAACTCTGGATGAAGTCCGCCATATCTATGCGATATCGCACATGGTCCTTCATGTCACCCGCTCCTCAGGGGCGGCAGCCCACAATCCGCTGCTGATGCTGACCTACCCGCCCGAGTGGGTGAAGCAATACCTTGCCTGCGATTACTTCAGCATCGATCCAGTTGTGCGCCTCGGCCGACGCGGTTTTCTGCCACTGGAATGGTCCGCATCGAAATGGGATTCAGGGCGGGAGATTGGCTTCTTCAAGGAGGCGATGGCTTTCGGTATCGGCCGGCAAGGGGTGACCTTGCCTGTGCGTGGGCCTCACGGGGAGCGTTCACTGTTTACGGTTACGTCCAATCATCCGGACTCTTACTGGCGACAGTTCCGCATGGAAAGCATGCGCGACTTGCAGTTTCTTGCTCACCATCTCCACGATAGGGCGATGGTTCTGTCGGGTATGAGAACATGTACCGACTTTCCGAAATTGTCCCGCCGCGAGCTGCAATGTCTGCAGATGACTGCCAACGGCTTCCTGGCAAAGCAGATTTGTGCCCGGTTGTTCATTTCGACGAGTGCTGTGCAGCTCTATCTCGCATCGGCTCGACGGAAGTTGGCAGTCGCGACGACGAGCGAAGCGGTGGCCAAGGCAACAGCACTCGAGTTGATTTAGGCTTAGAAGCGCTCGGGCCGTCTCGCACCATAACCAAGCGCTTCCGGAAGATAGTGGAAGTCCAAGGAGCAAACGATTATGAATTTCGGCGATGCGCTGAACCGTCTCAAGCACGACGGAAAGGCTGGACGCCGCGCTTTGGACGGTAGGAACTAGCCGGTTCTGACCATAGATCGCCAAGGGATTACTACACCTCCAAAACCATTCTTGCCGCGGAAGTCACGGTAACGAAATGCATCTCTTCCGCATTGACTGGTGCGATCTTCGTCTTCGGCATGTTCGAAACTGCTCGTCATTTCGCAGCTCCATGAGGCAAGGTAGGCGACCTCCCCGTGGGCCGATAGATCGCTGCCGAGAAAGAGACCAAGTTGACGTTCCGAGTGAGCCGGGACATGCCCTCGAGCATTCCTGACTTTGCTGCGCGCAATGATCCAGCAGACTCAAACCGCTCCCAAGAAGCGGTGAAGTGCTCGGCATGGTAGTGTTGAATCGTCCAATTGGGCGGGCTCTACTTGAAACCGGGATCATCGCCGACCCAGCACACAATCGAGAATGCGGCCCAGCTCCTCCGTGTCGATGTCGCTGTCCACGCGGACACGGCGATCGCGGCCCAGCTCAATCGTCACATCGCTACGCTTCCGGCGGGGCTGCGATGGGGCCGGCGCTTCCAAGGCAGGGGGCTGGGCTGCAGGCGCGGCCTCCGAAACGATCACGGGCACCAAGGTGCTCGATACCTGCATTGACGGCTCCTCGATTTGGCAAAGCTCCTTGCGCCAGCGGAAGAGCTGGCTGACATGGATACCGGCCGCACGAGCAATCTCGGAAAGCACCGCACCTGGCTCGAGACAGGCTGCAACGAGCCGCTCTTTATCCTCTTGAGACCAGCGCCGTCGGCGCTCGACAGACGTGATCACTTCAATCTGATGCTTCGTCATAGGACTACTCCTAGTGTTTGCACTAGGACT
>Ga0209051_1000528_pt1 | contig 47444 bp, 53 predicted proteins | sample AraplaCvi_mMS_r2_2_FD_184286 | JGI IMG/M metagenome (GOLD analysis project Ga0209051, IMG submission 184286) | Arabidopsis root microbial communities from North Carolina, USA - plate scrape MF_Cvi_mMS_r2 (SPAdes) (version 2) | ecosystem: Host-associated > Plants > Roots > Endosphere | place...
TGCGGCCCGATCCAATTCGTGCAGAAACGTCACTGTGGTCCACGTTCAACCGCGTCCCAGAGGTCGTCGAGGAGGCATGAGGTGATCGGGTCGTCGCAATGACGTTTCTGCACGAATTGGATCGGGCCGCAGCCTAGGACGCTTACGAGGACTTGAAGTACACGTGGGCGGAGGTCATCCATCGCTTCGCCACGGGTTCCTTCCGGCACGCCGATTTGTTCCACGCCGATCCCCATCCCGGCAACTACCGTTTCGGCCTCGACGGAACCGTCTGATTCGTCGACTTCGGGTGCGTCAAGATCTTGCCCGAGCTTCAGCACCAGCGGTTCGTTGAGATGGTGCGTGCAGCAGTAGACGGACGCAAGAGCGACATGCGTCACATCGTGGTCGAAATAGACTATCTAGCAAACGATTCCACGGTCGCGGCCGACGAAGCGCAGCAACTGATGGCGCAGCTCGTCCATGAGCTGGTCGTGGCACAGCCAGTCACCTACACGCCGGAGACACCGGAACGGGCCATTTCACGCCATGCTTGACGTGCGCTCGGCAAGCCACCCCGCGAGGCGCATGACGATGCCAGACGACTTCGTCTTCCTGACCCGATTCAACCTCTGCATCAACGCCATATGCGCCGCATTGGACGACACCATCCAAGCTCGATCGATATGGGACGACCTGGACGGGATCGCCGACCCGATCTACCTCGCTGGGAATGGTGCACCATCGTCGAGGCCGCCCGAATAGTCACCGAAGGGGTCCACGAAGGGGCACGCACTCGCTGCATGGGACGAGAACGCGAATACGCAGTGACTGAGGCGATTCACGGAGATTGCGGCGGCTGGCGTTGCCTTCGTGTGCACGTCGGGCTCAGGCTTTGAGGGTGGGGGTCAGGGTTGCGGCAAGGATCGTCGCGTCGCGGGTGGCGATGGTGAGGTTACGGCGCAGCGCTTGAGCGACGATGACTCGGTCGAAGGGGTCGCGGTGTTCCCACGGAAGGCGCCCGGCGAGAATCGCGTCCGCGGAGTCGATCTCCAGGTCCTCGACCCGCATCGCCTCCATTTGACTGTTCCACGTCGCCAACAGTGTGGTGCCGTCGAGTCGGCCGAGCTTGGTCTTGATGGAAATCTCCCACGCTGAGGCTGCACTGACCGACACGGTGGTTGCGGGGTCGGCGAGTTGGCTCAGCACTTCAGGGTTCACCGTGCCGGGCTTGCTGACCAGCCACAGCAGGGTGTGGGTGTCCAACAGGACGTTCACGGCGCTCCGCCTTCGAAGCGCTCTAGCTCGGCGTCCGGCAACGGCTCGTCGAAGTTCTCCGGAACCGCCAAATTGGGCAGCTGCCCGAACTGGCGTGGGGTGGGCGTCGCCGGCACCAGCCGGGCGACATCGCGGCCGTGGTTGGTGATGATCACGGTATTTCCGGTGCGCTCGACGTCAGCCAATAGCGCGTTCAACCGGTTCTTCGCGTCGGTGCTGGAGATCTTTTGTACGGGCATGCCCAATCATAGCGCGTCGAGCTATTCGCGCTAGCCCGAATAGGCTCAGTCCGGCGGCGTGACACGAACACGCTCATTATGTCGATCCTGTACAGAGCTTCTAATGGTGGGGGAGTGCGCCGCCGGGTGTGCTCGTCTCACGCCTTCCAGGGCGCAGACACGACCCGTGGTGATCCGTTGACAACTACGAGAGGTCGCATCTCCGATTCAAGCAGCGCGGTGCAGTCGCGATAGCGGGCGCCCACGACGTTCGATGGCGTCGGATTCATGGAGCGGTGTAGCTGAAGCGTGCAGCTTGGCCAGCCCGCACGCCTCGCGACCGCATTAGAAGAGTAGAGGTGCTGAGGTCGTACCCGGGCCGGGCGTGGCCTCTCAGCACGACATCGCGTAGGCGGGGCGAGCGCGCAGTTTGACGGTGGGTTCACGGAGGCGAAGGTAGAGAAGTACATTGGCGGCTCAAAATCGCGACTTGCGAGCGGCGGGTTGGATTGCACGAAACGAGCTGACAACCACTAGGAGAGCGCAAAGCCGCGTTTTGAGGCAACACCGATGCCACCGAAAAAGTATGGCCCATGCTGCTTGCTTAAATCCTGCCGTCAAGCGGCCCCCGCGAAGCGCGGGCTACACAGCGAATTACGGAGACACAAACGATACGTCCCCACCGACCCAGTCTTTGTAGAGAACTTTCACGACCGCGTTCGCTTTCAAGGCGTTATCAAAATCTACAGAGGTGACTCCACCCACTGACCGGCTCTGAAACGTTTTCAACATTGACTGATGACGGCTAATGATTAGTCCCGTTCTGCCTTCCTGGTCGACATCCGCATCAATATCGGACTTAGCCATGTGATGAATTTGTAGCTCCACCATGGGCATTAACAACAAAACATCAAGCGCGCGGAGCGCCGCGGTTGGTGTCAATAAACCCTGCACAACGATACTTCCCCACCCCAGGTCGTCGTAGGCCTCTTTCGATGAGAACCACGGTCGCTTCGCCTCGATCAAAAAAGGCAGCAGCTCGCTGGCTAGGCTAATGAACCCGCCTGGATACGCGGGCAGGCCCAGGCGACCCAGGATTCGATAAGCCAGTGGCGGCTCCATCAAGTCGCCAGCGCATGAAGCTTCGTAGAGTGAACCAATTCCAAAATTGGTGAGCATCTTTTCAACGCGCATTCTCCCCAGTGCGACCTGGTTGGCGGCCAGCCACGGGTAATCAAGACTTCTAACCTTAAGTGACTCGCTTAAATCGTGCTTCATCTGCGATATCTCGGCTATCCAAAATACGTTCCAGTCACCTGTGAAATCGCCAACCCTACGCGCATAGAGCTCAAAAAAACATAAAAGTCCCCATGCGCGCTCGTCGCCAGGATCAGATTGTAGACGCTGTGCGATAGCATCTCGAAAGTACTTGCTGGCCAGTTGCCGATTTTCCGGCGATACATAGGCCAAATATCCACAGACTTCACTGTTTACCGCGAACTTAACGCCAGGTCGCCTTTGGCTCGAATACGAACAGTGGTGATCCACCAACATCGTGACAAGGCGGCGAAATACCGGTGGCTTCGGGACGACGAATGCAAGGGACCGGGCTGCGAATCCGAGCAACTTGTCTACGTCAGCAGTGTGGTCCGCCAGATGCTCAGCTCTGTCCAGCATGAGATCTAGAAAATCATCGGCGCCGTCCTCAATCGTTTTGCCGAGTATTTGCAGGGATAGCTGCGATACTACATCCCATTCACTTCTCAATATGCGACCTTGGAACTCAATAAACAAGCGGCCCGGGTTTGGATTTTTTCTTACGAGATAGCTTGCAGCAAAATATTCGAGGAACGTACGGTGGGTGAATCCGTAGATCTCCGCACCCATGTCAGTAAGCACCCATGCCCGGCCGCGGCAGAAGTCGATAAATTCGGTCGCAGCCTTTTCGGCTTCGACTTGATCGTCGAAACGTTTTTCCAGAAGGTAGCCTTGCACGTGTTTGATTAGGCCATCCCGTGACAGACCGTCTGCCTGTTCCTTGCTATACAGATGGAAAGCTATCGACCTAACCGCGGACTGAACGTGGGCGTCAAAAGAAATAACTGGCTCGATGCCGCGGTGCTTGTCCCAGCGCTCGAATAATAACAGGGCACACTTTTCATAAACGTCCGGTCTATTGCTCGGTATGTAGCCCTGCGAGGCATACAAAGTGCAGACCAGTGACAGCATGAGCGGGTTAGATAACAGGTCGGGAATGGATCGGCTCTCGTACAAAAACTTATTCGTCCACGTCTGCGCTGCCTCGCGGTCGCGCAATTCGTCTATCTTGAACCAATTGTGCGCGTAAATGGCTACCTGCTCTTCATCAAAAGGCGCCAGCTCAAAGCGTTGAAATAAACCCTCATCCAACGGCGCTTCGTCGTAGCCAATTCGACGCGATGTCACTAGGACTTGCGTAGTTATGTATCTAAGACAAAACCCCTCAACGGCCTCCACTATTTTTTGACGATACGACGTATCAAGGAGCTCGTCGAGGCCATCAAAAATTACCATGGCTCGTCCATTCATCAGCAAGTAGTCGAGCGCATTAACTGGCGGTTCTATTGAAAATAGAAGACGGCATTGCTTATGAACATGTTCTAAGATGGTGAGGCCTTGGTCGAAGTCCCCAGCATAATCACGGAGTGTTATCCAAAGCGGGGCGGTTACCCCAGTATCCGAGACGACGCCCATCGCGAGATCGAGAAGTAGCTTGCCGGCGGTTGTGGTTTTTCCGCCGCCGGGATCGCCTAAGATGACCGATCTTTGGGCGGACCTTACCAGGTCGTAAATGGATACTGTAGCTTCCGAACCACGGACTCCTGACTCGCGAAGCTCCGGTTCAACAAACAATTGGTCGTATGGAATCTGTTTACTAGTCCCAGTATGCGTTATTCGCATATTAGTGCGTTTTTCTCGAATAGACTGTTGGTAGTCAGTCTCGAACTGATGGATGTCAGCTAAATCGGTCAGCTCACGCAGCAGATCTGCATTGCGTGAAGACGTAGCCGCCAGATCGGTCGCACTACGAATGATCGCCGCTCGAGCAGCCGGGCTGCTACTTGCCTGACTGCTAGGAGCAACTTCTTTCAAGTGCGTTTGAACACTAGCGATCATGGTGCGCAAAATGGCGTCTGCAATGACCGGAACCGATTCTGGGTCTATTTGACGAAACTTCAACAACTCTCGAATCTCAGCTCGCGCCTGGTGCTCCACCTTCTCCACGCCGTCACGCCGCCCCGTCAGCAGTTGCGCAGTGGCGAGCTGGAGGATGACATTATTCGCTTCTGGCGACGATAAGAATTCAATAATTGACTGCGCCTCTGCGGGCTCGAGTTGATTGATTGCGGTCCGCAGATCGGTGAACAGGTACTTGTCCGCTTCCAAGCGTTTCGCTGCACGCGCGTCATTGATCCGCCTCAAGGCGAACGAGGCTCCCCAGCCAACAGCTTTGGCGGAACCTGACGAGATCGCCTTACCAAGCGCCGCCTCTAATCCAGAACTCATTCGCGGGACTCACCCTTCTGTGCCATAGGGTTTCAATCCTAGGTTCTTGTTGACGCCACCACGTCTCTCGCATCCGGGTGCACATACGCGTGGTGAACGCGGCCGTCGATGCGGGGGTACTGGCGACTGCCATGGTCGCAGCAAGTAGCGCCCCGGCGTTCCGCTTCCAGCCGGGAATCTCTGCCTTCGCTAGACGCCGACGGCCTACCCGCCGGCCTCGTCGTCGACCATAAGCTCCCGTCCACACTCAGGAGCGGTGGTACCACCTTCAGAGGGACAATATTCGATTGCATATCTGCGAGCTTTTCCCGCCCTCAGGTGTGGAATCAAGTCATGTCCGACTGGGACGACGATCTTTCACTTAAACCGTCGATGGTCGAGCCGGAGCGATGGCCGCCCGCCGTTCAGACCTTTGCCGGCGATTGACGACCGAGGTCTTTGCATCAGTGACCCGCTAGGGAAGCTGAGTTGACCCTAACCGTCGTTATCGGCATCCGAAACCTACTGTTGAACAACATATTCAATGGCCCACGCTTGTGCTTCCGATTCTTCAGAACATGTCAAGAGTCGGTCGCAGTACCGTAGAGCACCATCAACAGCGCTCCGTCAATCGCGTTGGCTTCGTCGGGATGTGGCACACGCACCCCTATGGACCGGCCCGGCCAAGCCCTACCGACGAAGAGGGCATGGGGTGGATCGTGTCGCCGTCGGGCACCGGGCGGCGTGCCTTGATGCTCATCCTGGGTGGCGACGAGTCGACCTGGGACCGCTGGCGTGAGGACGGTCAGACTCCCGACGTGTACGCCCGCCAAGTTGAGCGGCACATGTGTGAAAAAAAGAATCGTAAATTGACGTACAGTTCGCGAGGCGCATCGAACCCATAAAGGAAACCGCGATTCAGCGCTGCTGTTGTCCGTTGGGCGCTGTCAATCAGCGTTCGTCGAAGTCGCCGAATGGATTGCCTTCGCATAGCAGTTGCGAGTCGTTAATGACCGGGAGGTAACTCATTGGGCGCGGGTCGTTCCGCTACGTCAAGGTAAATTTCCTCAAGCCTACGGCCCAACTGACGTGCCGACATGTATCCGGCGCCAGACAGCTCCATAAGCTGCACAAATTCCTCGGCGAGCTCCACGCGCCCAGCTTGAAGCAAACTTTGCAGAAAAACCTCTGGCTTGTCGGCAACTCGTCGACGCAACATTCTGCGGCGCCGCGCAGGTCCGATTGTTTGAACAAGTGCGGTAAGGCCTACGGCCCCCATCGTACCGAGCACGCCGGCATCTGTCGGCTCGACATTAGGAAGAATGTCCCAAAGAGAATCGGACGCGGTAACGAACGGGTACGCCAACAAGCCGGATATGGTTTGAGCGAGGGTTTGTTTTCCACCGCCCGAAAGCCGTTGTAACTGCTTAATGATAAAATCCGGCACACCGCCAGACGAATCGTCAGCCAAAGCCGCTCGCTAGGCCGTTTGAGTGAAGACGCCTCAATCTTGACGCTTACTAAACAAGGCCATCTTGTCGGGCGCGCTATCGCGCCGCATCCATCGGCCAACCGTAGTTATCGCAGCAAGTGCAAAACCGATGCCGATAACAAAAGCAGCAACAACAGTCAGCAGCCAGTTGACATTCGTGGGCACGAAGCTGGCCACGAAGCTGAAAAAGATACATCCCAAGGCGACAGCCAGTACCCACGTCACCTTAGGCTCGCCTAAGGTTCGATCAACGCGAGCATCGAACACAGCAGGGGGATACACCTTGCCGTGGACCTCATGCTCGTTCTTGTACTGCTGCAAAGCACTGCGCAGCTGGTCAGGGTCGGCATGCTTTGCGATGTTCACAAAAGCGCTCCTAGAAGGTTGGGTCTATCGAGCAGGCTAAGTATCGGAGCCTATGCTTCTCGCCCGTTGTTAAGGATATCTACGAGTATGGCACGCCCGACACTAGTTTTTCGAAGTTCAACACCCCTCAGTCAGGGAGTGGTGGGCGGCGACAGAGTTGGGTGGCGACGCCGTGCAGCTCGAGCACAACGCAGGCCAAACACTCGGGTATGTTAGTGCCCCGCCCTCGCTAGTAAAATCGTCACTGTGACGTAACTCGACCAGCTGCCCCCCACTGAGCGAAACTTAACGAAACATGCCTGGAGAGTTGATGTGGAGATGATGGTGGTCAAACAAGCTGTCTTGCGCCCCGCCCATCCATGTGTCGCCGGCCCGATACAGGCATCAGAAACCATCAGCTCAGATTCAGCACGGCATGCATCGCCGAACAGCGGCCGCGGGGTTTTAAGACTTGCAGGTACGCCGGACGGCCGTAAGGGTCATCCAGTCAATGCCAAACCTGTTGTACCGCAAGAACTTTTATATGCCGATAAGCATCGTTATGTCAGATAAACCTCGCCGTTTTCATCTGATGAATCACGGACGTTTCCAGTGACCCTCGCCTGGGCCCACCGGGTCGATTTGGCCAAAGCGCCTTGACGCCAAGGGTTTATGGCGAATTGCACCAGGCCCGTACGCCGCCCCTTCCCGCACGGTTGGCACGACACGCGTCGACGGATGTCGTTCCGCGATGGACCTACCTGCGCCGATGTGGTAATGATTCAGTAGATGATTCAATGATGCATCAGATGAGACGACCTGGGAGGCCGAATTGCCCGTCGACAAGAGCGGTCGCGTGTTCCTGGTTGGTTCCGTTCCGCTGCTGCATCCTGAGGTCCAAACCGTCGAGGAAATGCTGGACGGCTGGCGCAACCAGCAACTGTGCCGCAACCTCGACCACGACACCATCGACGGCCGTATCGGCCTGGTTCAGCGGTTCATCGCCCACACCAATGAGTACCCCTGGTCGTGGACACCGGCCATCGTCGAGGAATTCTTCGCCGACCTCCGGAGTATCAAGGGCCGCCGCCAATCCACAATCCGCGGCTATCAGAACGGCCTTCGGTTGTTCTGCTCCTACATCGCCGATCCCGACTACGGCTGGGACCGAGTATGCGAGCAACGATTCGGCACGCACCCAGCGCAGGTGTTCTTCGCGTGGAACACCGCCACTCACGTCCAGGACAACGAACAAGATCCCGAGAAGCGCCCGTTCACCAAACAGGAGCTGCAGGACTTCTTCGACCATGCCGACGACCAGGTCACCGTTATCGCCAACACCCGAAGAAAGGGCTGGCTGCCAGCCTACCGAGACGCCGTGATGTTCAAGGTCGCCTACTCCTACGGAGTGCGATTCAACGAACTGCGACACCTGCAGACCGTCGACTTCTCCCGCAATCCGCACGCACCGGAGTTCGGCCGCTACGGCGTCGTGAAGGTCCGTTACGGCAAGGCCAAGAAAGGCTCCCCACCCAAACGCAGGACCGTTCTCACGGTGTTCGACTGGACACCGGAGATCATCAGCGACTGGCTCACCCACGGTCAGCCCTACCTCGACGACGGCATCGACCTATTCCCCAGCGAGCGCGGCGCCCTGGTCGCCGAACGAACACTGCTGCGCAGATTCCGGCGGTACTGCAACGACCTCGAACTCTCCGCAGGCCTGGATCTGCACTCCTTCCGACGCTCCTACATAACCCACCTCGTCGAAGACGGCTGGGACGCCAAGTTCGTCCAAGACCAGGCCGGCCATGAATACGCCAGCACCACAGCGCTCTACACCGGCGTCTCGAGCGACTTCCGAACCCGCACTCTGCGCCGAGTCCTGGACCGGACCATCAAAGATGCCCTCTCCTTTGGCGAGGAGACGTCGTGAAACGCGACGTCGACTACACCTGGCGCCTCGCCGAGTTGATGGCTGCCCACGGCATGCACAACAGCACCGATCTCATCCCCCGCCTCGCTGAACGTGGAATACAGCTGTCGCGGCCACAGGTCTACCGCATCGTGCACCAACGTCCCGAACGCGTCGCCCTGCAGCTGATGGCAGCACTGTGCGACATCCTCGGCTGCGGCGTCGAAGACCTCGTCACCGTTACAGCGACCGACGCCCGCAAGAAGAAGGCCGCTTCCGGCACCACTGCACCACCCAATGTCGTCGAACTCAACAAGTCCATCCGGCCCCGACGAGCACGCATCATCACCGATGGCACCGATTAACCCCACACCCCGATCCACCACACGCGGGCGACCACGAGTCACCACCGGCACCTTCGAATGCAGCCGCTGCCAACGCATGGCCAACAAGCTGCGGGCCTGCTGGCCCGGTGATCAGCTCTGCCACAGCTGCTTCTACACCGCGATGCGCACCCACGGCATCTGCCCAAACTGCGGGCACGACGGCGTTCTCCCCGGCCGCCGCAGCCGCACCGATCCAAGCCCGGTCTGCCTGACGTGTGCGGGTATCCCCAATGACTTCACCTGCGCGACCTGTCACCATGAAGGCGAGATCTACCGCCGCCGCCAGTGCGCCCGCTGTGCCCTGCGCGAGGACCTCTGTAAAATTCTGCTGCACCATCCCGCCGACCTTGCCGCCATGCAGACACTCATAGAGGTGCTCTGTGGCGTCGACAGACCCGAAAGCATCCTGACCTGGAAACGCAACATCCAGGTACTAGAGCTGCTCGGCGGAATTACCTCCGGCGCAATACCACTGACCCACGACGGCCTCACCGCGGCAGGATCCGGGCGCCACATCGATCACCTGCGCAGCCTGCTACAACACCACGGCCTGCTCCCACAACGCGACGAACACCTGGCGCGCTTCGAAGTCTGGCTGGCCACCAAACTCGACGCGATCGCCTCCCCCACGGTCCGCACTCCTGTCGAGCAGTTCGCGACCTGGCACCACCTGCGACGCCTGCGAAGCGAGTCGAAACCCGACCAATCCTCCGGAGGCCCAGTGCGTTCCGCGAAACAAGAGATCACCGAGACCATCAAATTTCTCACCTGGCTCGAACAGACTCACCGACGCACAGTCAACGACTGCGCGCAACAAGATGTCGACGAATACCTCGCGTCCGGGCCGACGACCCGCCATCTCATCCGCACCTTCTTCATCTGGGCCAAAAAGAGCAAAGTCAACGTCGCGGTGCAGATCGGATTCCGGCAGGCGAAAACCAGTCCGACGATCACTCAGGACCACCGCCTGGCATGGCTCAAGGAACTGCTTATCGGCGACTCCGAGAGCCTGCCCTACCGGGTTGCCGGTGTGCTGCTACTCCTCTACGCCCAGCCGTTGACCAAGATCGCGTCCCTGCAGTCCACTGCGATATCTCAAGCCGACGGAGAGACCCGTATCGCGCTCGGCAAGGCACCGATCCCGGTCCCCGAACCGTTCGCGTCCCAGCTCAACTACCACCGACATAAACCGCCGAACCTGCGGACGGCGGGCGGGGCCGCCGGCGCGATCGGCACACCGCAGCTGCTGATGCTCTCAGGAATCGGACCCGCCGACCACCTGCGCGAGGTCGGCATCGACGTCGTGCGCGACCTACCCGGTGTCGGATCGAACTTCCAGGACCACATTATTTCGATCGCCCTGTACCAGGCATCGCATGCCGTGCCGCCGTCGACGCGAAACCACGGCGAGGCGATCGGCCTACTTCGGTCGGATCTTCCCGAAACCGACGCGCCCGACCTGCAGTTGATGTTCACGGAGAACCTCGCCGGCATCGCGCCGGAGGTCCCGAATCACTACGGAATGCTGGTGTCCCTCTTGCAACCACACAGCCGCGGCACCGTCCGGTTGGCCGGCGCTGATCCCAGCCTGCTGCCCCTGGTCGACCCTAATCTACTCAGCGACGAGCGGGACTTGGCCGTGTTGACCCAGGGCGTACGCATCGCCCATGAGATCGGGAACGCACCGGCTCTAGCCGGGTGGCGCGGCGTCGAGGTGCTTCCCGGCGCCGCGGCGCACGATCCGCAGGCTCTGCAGGGCTTCGTCAAGGCCTCGGCAGGGAGCCACTACCACCCGGCAGGCACCTGCGCGATCGGCGACATCGTCGCCACCGTCGTCGACAACGACCTGCGGGTGCACGGCATCGACAACCTGCGCGTCGTCGATGCATCGGTGATGCCGTCGTTGCCGTCGAACAACATCGTCGCCACCGTTTACGCAATCGCCGAGCGCGCCGCCGAACTCATTCGACGCTAGTAGTCGCCTCACGAAAACAATTGCAGTCGAGCGTCATTCAATAGTATCCGGCTGTCAATCCGGCGTCACGGGGCTAAATGAAGCCTGGGCCGCCCAGGGTGAGCATGGAACGCGTGGCGCGCATCGGCGCGTCTGAAGCGGTGGACATAAAAGTGAGACTTCGCGGTATGGACATCGCGTGAGAATGCCGCTGTCGGCGCAGCTCCCGGGAACGCGATTGGACACAACGTGTGAGAAGCCACACCTGGGTGAATCGATGACTGAACACTCTGCTAAGCAGTCCGCCGGCTGAAACCGGGTATTCTGCTGGGCTGCAATGCTATTCGCAGCCGCGGTCACCTTGCACGCCACTGACCACCTACGACCCGGCATGGACATCTTGCCACCGGCGGTGATGGTGGCGGGCATGGTGTAAATGGTGCTGGCGGCGGCCGTCGTCGCACTGGTGTTCCTTGGGAATCGGTGGGCGCCTCACGCGGCCGTCACCATCGGCTTTGTCAGCGCCTTCGGATTTACAGTCGCCCACCTCCTACCCTCCTGGGGCTTCTTTAGCGACAGCTTCATCAACGCAGCGCCCTCGGCGCATGTCACTTGGTTCTCATCGGTGACCGCCATCTTCGAATTTGTCGCTGGCGTTCTGTTTGGGCTCGCCGGTATTGCCGCGATGAGATCGCAGGACTCGGATGTAGGAGAACTAGACTGACTACGGCGACACAACTACCAAACGTCAGCAAACTACTGAGGCCTGCCGTCGCCTACACCATGCGCCCGCCTAGCGCTGCAGTCGTGAAGGTGGTCAAGGACGCGACGCGCGCCAGCGTGCCCCTTCAGATTCGCGTTCCACTCCGGAGGAATACGACCAGATCGAATATGGCGGGTTACCACTAACCGTCGCCGTGTTCAATGGATGAATCACGGACATTCCGAGTGACCCTCACCCGACACGCCAAGTCGATTTTGACCAAAGCGCCTCGACGCCACGCGGCGATGGCGCCCACTTTGCAACCCCCGAGGCGGTCAACCCACTCGCGGACATAGTCGTCCGCCCACTCCTGCAGCGCCGACAACGTGGCAGGCCGGCGAGCCCGGGCACGCGCTGTGGCCCCTCGCATGACGGTCATTCGGTTCGGTCCACGCCGCGGCAGTAGCGCATCAGGACGCCATGGCATCGCTCAATCGGCTGGCTCAGTGAGTTGCACTATGCCGCCTTTTGGGGTGGTTGGCAGTATGCCTGGTGCGCGTCCGCGGCTGGCGCTCTGTGAACCGTTTTCATCAAATTAGGCATTGCGCAGCACTGGGTCTGTCCCGTTGCGTTTGCCCAGTTGACCGTCAGGCAGCTTGAACCATCCGGCAGGGCTGGTGTCTCGACGCATCCAGTCGATGAGCAAGGCTCGATTCGCGATCTTCCAAACGCCGTCTCGCCTCTCGAAGCGGTCGATGTAACGAGCCCACAGCGTGACGAAGGCGCCATCCCATTTGTGCAGGGAGGACGCTTCGTGATCTGCGGTGAGATAGGACTCCACGAAGGCGACATCGCCGTCGAGTTCGACGAGGATGTTCCCGAGGTTGTGTCGGGTGCGGACGAAGGATGGCAATTCCTTTTCGAGGAACTCGAGGAAGCCTTGTACCGAACCGCGGTGGACGTCCTCGGGGAACTCGATCCATGCGTCGTCGTGGAACGCTTCCCGGATCAGATCGAATTCGAGTCGGTCCACTCCGCGGGTGTACCGCACAAGTACGTCGTGGATTTCGGCCCTGCTGACCAGTTGTTCGGGTGTCACTTCTTCGCTCTCTTTCGCTGTTTCTCTGTTACGTGGAGTGGCAAAACATGGCGCCCGGCCGAAGCAGCTAACCGCCTTGGCTCAGGAGCGTGCCGCGGCGGCAGCCCTGATCCAGTTTGTGAACTCGACGGCCAGATGCCGGCGGTGATGCTCGATGAGGTCATCGGGGCACGCTGCAGGGAAGTAAATGGACATGCTGGCGCTGAAACCGTCGCCCGTGTCGCCGAATTGGGACAGCACACGTCCCACCGTGGTTCCGTCTGTGAGTTTGATGGTTGCGATTGTCTTGTGCGGATACGTGGCATCGGCGAGGCGCTCTGGGGCAGTGGCTGCCCAATCCGCTCCCTCGCCGAATGCGACGATGCACGAACAGATGTGCGGACCGAAGTTTTCCACGAGGTGCAGGGTCCCGTCGGGGCGCCCGTCCATCACAAAGTGTTCGGGGTGCGCCGCCAACATGGTGTCCTGGTTCATCGCGGCTTCGTCCATCCACGCGCTGAACTCGGCGGCTGTCAGCCCGGTCACTGCCAGCACGGTCGTGGCCGGGCGGATCTCACCGTTGGACTTCTTGACTGCCTCACGCAAGAAGGCCTCACCGTTCTTGAGGTCGTCGGCAAGCAGGTTCAGCAGGCCCTGGCTTCCGAGCAGCGTCTTCAGATGAGCCAATGCGCGTCTGGCGTAGAACAGTTCGTAGTCATCGACGGTGACCTGCCCTGTCGGCCCGGACACTACATCGATCCTCAGGGGAGCCGTGTTTGCGACGGTCATTGATGTTCCTCTTTTCTGGCGTGATCGCCGCACCGCCGCGATCGTCGTCTTACGGGGTCGGTCGGAGGCCGGTGTTCGTGTCGGCGGCTGCTCGCGGGTTCTGCGGCGCTGATCTGTGTCGCAGCGTTAATCGGAAGGAGCGCCACGGCGTTCGATGAGTTCGAGGACAATCCCGTGCGGATCCTTGAAGGTGAGGATCCGCAGGTATCCATCGGTGGGAGCTTTCACTGTCGCGGGTGCGGCGAGGATGTCGACATCGCCGCGCTGACCCAACTTCGCGTAGATCGCGTCGGTGTCGTCGACGTCGAAGGCCATGCGGGTGATGCCGACGTGGTTTGTCTGGTCATAGGGACCGTCATCGGCGACCGTCTTCGGTTCCACGAATTCGACGAGATCGATGACGGTGGCGTTGTCGGTTTGTGTGCCGCACAGGTGATCAGCGTGAATCACGATGTCCTGTCCGGGGAATCCGAGCACCGCACCGTCTGTCCGTTCGTCGCGCAGGCTGCCGATCGACTGCAAGCCGAGGACATCCTGGTAGAAGTCGAGCGCCCTCTCAATGTCTGGAACGGTGATGCATACGTGAAACAATCTCTTGATGTACCGGTCCATTTCACTCTTTCCTTTCATCGTTTCGAGGGGCCTCGGTGACGGTGATGAACACGCCGAAGGGGTCTAGGAAGCTGAACCATCTCGACGTATGAGTCGACTCCGCCTCGTGGATGACGATTTCGCGTGTGGTGCTGATGATCTCGACGCTGCGGTTGGCCGCGATACGCTCGAAGGCTAGGTCCAGATCGCCTACCAGCAGGGCCAGACGCGTTAGACCGGTGTCGTTCATCGCGCGAGGAGCTGAGTCTGCCGACTTTGTCTTCGGCTCAACGAACTCGACGAGATTGATGGCGGTGGCGTGCCGTGGCGACGCGCCGACGGTCATCACATGTTGCGCTTTGATGTTGACGACGTCGGTGTCGAAACCGAGCAGCGCACCGTCGGCGGTTCCGTTTTCGGTCTCGAACACGGACTTGAATCCCAGGAGGTCTCGATAGAACTGCACCGCAGCGTTCAGGTCTGGGACGGCAATGCAGACGTGTAACAGTTGCTGCGTCATCAAAGTCATCGTGTTCCTCCTGTCGTAGCGGTGGTCCTCCCGCACTGGGTGCGTGTCAGCCGTCAGGCGAGCGTGGAGTCTAGGTCCGTTCCCAGAAATTAGGCTACGGTGCGTTTCTTATTTGAGAGTACACCGATGGCGGTAAGCTACGCAACGTGTCTAACCGACGTAAGGCCGCAACTCCTCCTCCCCCGAAGACCCGTCGTCGCGACGACGAGCTCATGGCGGCCATTCGCGAAGCCACAAGAGCCGAACTAGCCGACTTCGGCTACGGGGGAGTCACCTACGAAGGCGTTGCACGGCGCGCGCAGACGGGTAAACCCGTCATCTACCGGCGGTACCCGTCGCGCGCACACATGGTGATCGACGCCCTACCAACGCTGCGTTGGCAACCCGACGACGGGCTCGTCTGGACACAGTCGTTACGCGAGGACTTACTGTTGTTGTTCAGCACGGTCGTCGAAGTACTCTCGGGCTTCGGCGTCGACAACTACCGCAGACTCATCGCCGAGGCCGACGCCGACCTGTTCAGCACGCTCGACGCGCAAGTTATCAGCCTTGCCGAGAGAACGGTCTACCCAGCACTCGAACGAGCACGTGCGCGAGGCGAACTCGGTCCGCGCGAAATACCGCACCGTGCTGCAATCAGCATCGGCGTGCTCGTGCGCAACGAGATGTTCTTCTCGCTCACCCCCCTGGACGCCACAACCCTCGCCGAAATTCTCGACCACGTCTACCTGCCCCTCGTCCAGACACTGTCGCGCTAACCAGCCGATTCTCGACAAAACCGTATGCCGTGACGCTCACGAGATCCCGAAATGCGTTCTGCCATGACGGGTCGACCTGCCCACGCCGAGGGCGTTCTTACCAATGAGTGACCCGCCCCAGCCATCTGGAACGTCATTTGCCCTTCGACTCGTCGAAGTTGAGCCTCACTACATGCGCGGATCCTGCGCATACGTCGTTTCCCGACCCTGGCGAGGTTCCGTTTCGCCGGCCCGGAACGCCTTCCCCCAGCAGTGCGCCAAGTTATCCTGGCTGCCGACTAGAGAGCCTCCCCCTGTAAGCCACCCTCAGCGCCTCGTTGGCGTCGGCACCAAAATCGTTTGACACGTGAGCCATTCGGCGAGGGGTCGGGCGGTGATCGACATCATCCCAGAACTTGCGGAGCGGAATCACGCCAAGCTCGCCGCGATCACCAAGGCAATCCGCGACGCGCTATAGGCGTCACGTGAAACCCAACACGTCGCAGCTGGTGGCACAACTCGCCGCGCTCGTCCTCGAGAAGACCTCCGACGATTGAACCGATGCGCGAGAACGCCGGGAGTTCGCCACCTGTCTCAGGCAGCCATCGACTCAGTTCGCGACACTGACCTCAAGTGACCCGTGATCGAAAATCGGACGGCAGAGCCGGACGCGGCTCTCACTACAACGGACCCGGCGATGACGTCCATCTTCGCGGCAGCCATGTCACCGTGGGATGCCAGCAGAGCTGCGTCCCAGCAGCTCGACCACGTCAACCTGAGGGCCGGCAAACGCGGGCCGATGGCTCGGTGACGTATCGTCTCGAACGCATCCACTGCGGCCGCTCCAACAGAACATCGAATCCGTGCGTGGACCCTGCAAGGGCCACGTAGTCAGGCACCGCAGTCCGTAGCCTAAATGCGACCGTAAACTCATGTCCGACAGCGCAGTTGAGCCTCGCTGGCAAGCAACCCTCGATGATCACCGGTGCGGTGATAGGAAGTGACTCCGTGTCGCCTACCGCCGCGAATACCGGCAGGTCGTGATCGGTCACCGCGATCGGGCAAACGGGTGCTCGCGCCCGACGCGACGTGCCCGCAGCCACATCGCTCAGTCCCGCTGAGCGAATCAGGCGATTGGCGGCAATTTCTCTTGCACATTGGATGATTCAACGGTGAAATCTCGTGCTGTGCATGCGCGAACGTCAACACCAGGCGGGCGCAGCCACGCCGACCTCTGTGGGGTCCTCTGGTGACGGCCGGGAACTTGCGTACCGCCGAAACGGGATATTCGGCAGTCGTTGGACACTTGCGCTCGAGACAACGGAACAGTAAGAGGTGACTGATGGCCTATGTGGCAAAAGGCAACCGCTACAACAGGATTGAATATGCACGCAGCGGACGAAGCGGGCTCGTGCTGCCCCGCATATCGCTGGGGCTGTGGAACAACTTTGGTGACGATCGCCCCTTCGTGGTCCAGCGCGACATCGTGCGCCGTGCCTTCGACCTCGGCGTAATCCACTTCGACGCGGCCAACAACTACGGTCCCCCCGCCGGGTCGGCAGAGACCAACTTCGGGCGCATCCTCGCCCAAGACCTGCGCCCCCACCGGGACGAGATCGTTTTCTCCACCAAGGCCGGTTATGACATGTCTGAAGGACCCTACGGCGAGTGGGGGTCGCGAAAGACGATGCTCTCCTCGCTCGACCAGTCGCTCTCCCGGCTCAACGTCGACTACGTCGACGTCTTCTATTCACACCGTCCCGATCCCAACACGCCCATCGAAGAGACCATGGGGGCCTTGGCCCACGCCGTCCGGCAGGGCAAGGTGCTCTACGTCGGCGTCTCGAATTACGACCCGGCCGAAACCCGCGCCGCCGCAGTTGCTTTGTCGTCAGAGGGCGTTCCCTTGACCATCCACCAACCCTGCTACAACATGTTCGAGCGCTTGCCAGAGCAAGGCCTGTTCGAGGCAATAGCCGAGATCGGCGCGGGCAGTATCGTGTACTCGCCCCTGGCGCAAGGCCTCCTCACCTCGCGCTACCTCGACGGAGTTCCGGCCGGCTCGCGAGCGAGTGTGGGACGATGGATAACCGAGGCGAACATCTCGGAGGTCTACCTTCAGCGAGCTCGCGCCCTCGACGCCATAGCGCAACGACGTGGCCAGTCGCTCGCCCAGCTAGCGATTGCCTGGGTACTTCGGCAGCCCGCCGTGACCAGCGCCCTGGTGGGCGCCTCCAGCACCGCGCAACTCGAAGACAACCTGAAAGCACTGGACCAACTTGACCTCACCGACGACGAATTGGACCACATCGAACCCTTCGCGGTAGACGGCACTGGCGAAGACGAAGTCTGACGTCACATCTAGAAGACGGTTTGGACTGCTCCCACCAGCCGCGGATCCTCGGATTCGATGTCGTCGACGACGGGTATGAGCGCCCATTTGTCGAAAGCCGTACACGGGTGCGAGATGCCGCACCTGATGATTTCGCCGAGCCTAATGTCTGACGTCTCAGCCGTTTCAAGGTACGCGTGCTGGTCGTTGAGCTGGGTAATCCGTGCCCCCGCCAGGGCGCGTGCCGAGGATGGCTCTTTCCGTCGAAATACCCTCTGGGGCACCGGCAATGAGCCGTCGTACGGTGCGTCGCGACGACCAGCATTGAGAAGGGCAAGACCTGGCTCCGGCCGCGAAACGACTTGAGCCCAGAGATTCAGGGCAGGCGACAACCGAGGTCCACCCAGGTCGTTGAAAGGCGACGAGTGCTGATAGAGCCCGTCGTCGTGGGTCAGATAACATCCGGAACGCAGGACGATCCTTGGCCTAACTCGTGCCTCGGACAGTCGTGGGGACCACCGCTCGACGACGATGTCGAAGAAGCTGCTCCCGCCGGCACTGATCACGGGATTTGCGGTTTCCGAAAGAAGTCCGTCATCGGCAATTGCTTCGTAGCAGTCTGCGATTTCATCGCAGAACGCGGCGACCAGCGCACGTCCTCCCGAACCACGCGCGCCACGCAAGGAGCCCTCCCACGCTGTGACACCGCACAACTGGAGATTCCGGGCATTACCTATCACTCGGGCGGCCGCGAGGCATTCGGCCACGCTTCGCGCGCCGGTCCGGGCGCCAGGTGCTCCCCCTTCGGAGAGCACCTCAAGCTGGGGGGCGTTGGCCGGATACGCCTCCGCCATCAGTTTCGCCGACTGCGCCGAGTCTGCCCAGACGTAGACATGCAGCTCTGGGTCGGCCGATCGACGGTGTGCGATGTCAACCAGATCCGGTTCCGACAGAACGGCACCGGCGTGAACTATTCGCTTGATTCCGGCAGCCTGCGCTACCCGAAGCTGCCAAGGGGTGGCGACGGTGATGGCCCACGCGCCCGCGTCGAGTTGCCGGTGCCACAGCGCTGGCGCCATGGTGGTCTTCCCATGGGGGGCCAGGTCGACTCCGCGGGCAGCCGTGAAGCCGTGCATCACGCGGATATTGTGCTCGACGGCATTGGCGTCGAGCGTGAGCACTGGGGTCGGCAGATCCGACACGGTGATCCCCGACTCGACGAGTTGTCGGATCGTCTGATTCTGGTGGGCGGGCCCGAATGCCTTCATACGCCAGTCGACGAGAACCGAGTCGGCCTCGGACACCCACTTTGGTGTTGCGATGATCAGAGCCCTTCGAGCACGAGTACAACCGAATGTTGCCGAGGATGGTGGGGAGCGTTAGTCGTCGAGTCGCGAAAGGAAACCGCTGATGTGTTGGGTGATCAGGTCACGCGCGGCTTCTGCGTCCCTGCGCCTGACGGCGTCCAGAATTGCGTCGTGCTCACTTTCTTCGTCCACCCACGTCGCATGGCGGCGCCATCCCGCCACACTGATCATCGCTACTTGGTCCTGGATCTCATCGAGAATTCTTCGCAGATGCGCGTTTTCGCATGGCCGGTACAGCAAGGTGTGGAAGCGCCGATTGGCAATTGATCGGTCCGCCAGTCCGCTTTGTCCCTCCCCTGACTCGTGCGCGGCCACGAGCGCTTCCTCGCATAAGCTCAAGGATGCGTCGTCGTGAAATGGAATGGCACGGACGACGGCTTCCGGTTCGTTGAGAAGGCGAACCTCGTAGATATGTCGAGCGGCTGTCTGGTCGATGCTGCGGACGACGGTTCCCTTGTAGGCATGCGAGATGACGACCCCCTTGCTATCCAACGCGCGAAGCGCCTCGCGAAGCGGTGTCTTCGACACGTGAAGTCGTTCTGCCCACACGGATTCGACGATGCGCTCGCCGGCTGTCAGCTCGCCGCGCAAGATGGCCAGTTCCAGCCAATCGGCGACGTACTCGGCGCGGGAACGGTGGGTGTCATCGTCGTTCATCGGCGTCACCGTCTGCTTCGGCTAGGTCGGGGTTGCGTGTAGATGACAAGCCGGTACTGACAGCTCCGGGCTGAGCGCGGGTCAGTCCGGCGTCGACCACGACGGTCTGCCCGGTCATACCGGTGAGCCGATCGGACAAGGCTACGAACGTCGCTGCGATCTCTTCCGGCGTGCACAGGCGACTCAGCGGGTTGTTCGAAGCCAGGTCTTGGTACCAACCTGGCTTATGAGCCCACTCTGATGCGTTGCGGGCCGTGGGGATATCGCCAGGCGCGACTGCGTTTACGCGTATCCCCTCACTGCCGAGGGGGGCGGTCAACGAGTTGACGAGTCCGATGATGCCTGCCTTTGCCGCTGCATAGGCAGGCAGCCCGTACGAGAGCAGGGCGTCGGTTGACGTCGTGCAGGAAATGGACCGGTCACCGGTGGCGGCGCGCAGGTTCGGCATGGCGGTCTTGATCGTAACGAAGGCGCTCACGAGATTACGTTCAAGGGATGCCCTAAACAGCTCTAGTGGCAGTTCGGCAATGTCGGGCTCGGCCTTCTCGTCTCGGAGCGCCCCTCCGGCGATGCTGACGACGTGCTGGATCGGTCCGATGTGACGCATGGCATCGCGCATCGCATCTTCATCGGTCAGGTCTACGACCAAGGGGGTAAACGACGCGCATTGCGGAGTCACGGCGAGATCCAGACCGACCACTCGATGCCCTGCTTCGAGGTACGCAGCGACCGTAGCCGAACCTAACCCCCCGGCTGCCCCGGTCACCAAAACGCTACTCATCGATTGCCTCCCAAGCGGACACACATACTGCCAGCTCGACGCTTTCCTCGGCGGTCAGGCCACTGATCGGGGGGCGCACACTGGTGTTTTCGAGATAGCCGCGCATATGCATCGCGGCTTTGACCGCAGGAACGTTCAACGCGTTGCCGTTGCGTTCACGAAGCTGCTCGAACGGCTTTATCCGCTTCCACAGCTCCATGGCCGTCGAATAATCGCCGATCGTGAGAGCGTCCAGCAGCCGAACCGACAGGCGGGGTGCCACGTTGACGAGTCCGGAGGTGAAGCCCCTACCCCCCACCATCCAGAAGAACGGCGCCCACGACTCCGCCAGTCCGCACACGGGAACTACGTGTTCGCTGTAACGTTCGACGAAGCGGGCGAATCCCATGAGATCGCGATTGGCATACTTGACGGCCACGACGTTGTCCATTGTGACGATCTGTTCCATCACCGAGTCCGACGGCTCTCGCCCGCGCAGATAAATCACGACTGGCAAGTTCGCCGCGTCGGCCAACGCTCGGTAATAGTCCAGTATTCCGGTGTCCGCGACATGGGCGTGCGACGGCGCGTGGATCATGAACCCTGCGGCACCTACGTCGACGGCATGCTGAACCGCGTCGAGCGCCGACCCAATGTCGCCGCCGACACCTACCAAGGTGGTCGCGTCGCCAGCCGCCTCGATGGTTATTGCCGTGACCTCGCGAATTTCGGCGTGAGTCAGACTGGAGTACTCCGCGGTGTTGCCGCAGGCGATGATGAGATCCACGTCGGCATCGGTGATGCGCATGACGATCTTCTGAAGTTCGATCGCGTCGACGTATCCGTCGTGCGTAAACGGCGTGATCGGAATCCCGCTGATTCCGTGTAGTTGCGCCGCAATCTTGTCATTCGTCAACGTGGACATGATTCTGGGATGCCTTTCATAGGTTCAACGGTCTCGGAACTTCGTGGGTTGTTCGTAGTGGATGTCGGCGTGGTCTGGCGTCGCGCGTTGTCGCGTTGCCGAAACAGTTGCCGGCCCTGTGCATCACGGATCGCGTGCGAGAGTGAATTGCCGAATGCCGTTTGCGTCGTCCACCGCCAAACGTCCACTGGTCTGCATGTCCAAAAGAATTGCCGACACGCTCGGGGCCAGGTCCATCCATCGGTCCGGCGAGAGACCCGGATAGGTCAGGCTCACCGCCTGGCAAAGGTCAGCGAGCGTTTCTGGCCTCCCCGCGAACGCGCGTTGGACGTCGGCCTCGAGCATGCGCACCGCTTCTCGTGACTCCTCGACGAAGTTGGACACCGCCGCCTCGGTCATGGGCGCTTCGTGGGCGCACAGGAGGACGTCGACGTTCATGGCTTCGACCTTGTCCAGCGTCGCCTCATATTGGGTACGCGAGAAGAACTGGGGCGGATAAAGAAGGGAGCCGTCGCGATTGCGAATTCCGTACCCCATGATCGAATCCCCAGCGATCAACGTGCGGGTGTCTGGCAACCAAACCCCCACATGCCCAGCACTGTGCCCAGGAAGATGGACGACTGCGACGCGTCTGTCGCTCCGGTCGAGCCACGTGTCACCGGTGATCCGCTCGTCCACGTCGAATTCGCCACCGAATCTTGCCGCAGCACGTGCGCGCGCCAAGCGATCCAGTCGCAGGCCGTCTGTATCGGCAAATGCCTCATACCGCTGCGCGATCGTCTTGACGGGATTTCCCAACGGGGGCGAATCGAGCTGGTGAGCCAGCGTTCGCAGCGACGGATAGGCGGCGCGCAGGCTCGCCGTACCACCGCAATGATCGGCATCTGGATGAGTCAAGACGAGCGTTGCGTCAGGCCGGTCCAAGGACAGTTTCTCGATCGTGGGCACAATCATCGATACCGGGCTCGACGGCAGGCCGGCATCGACGATGGTGAGCTGGTCATCAGAGAAAAGTAGGAACTGGCAGAGCAGCCGATTTCCGTCGACCTCCTCCGTACGAATCAGTCCGGGAACGATTTCAGTCATCACTGCTTGACCTCGATCGTCGAAAATCAGAGCGCTGGTGCATGGCCCCGACGGTTCTCAAAACGCGTTGTGCACGGCCCAGCGAGTTTGGCGTCACCGGCTTCATCAGTCCTTTCGTTTGCCGCGTCGAACCGCCACCAGCGGTGTCGATCAACGGAGGTTCCCGCCTGTCCGTGGGACGCATGGCTTGACGGCATAAGTTATAACATGTACCAATTGAGCGTCAAAGCGATGAGGTGCCGTCACAGCGCGTCGCACGTCGCCTCCGCCCCAATCCTCATAGTCGAAAGCTGGTGAGCAGCAGTCATGGTCGAGGTCAAGAGCATCAATCCGCGGACGGGTACGGTGCTGCAAAGCCTCGGCGATGCTTCATCTGGCGGCGACGTGGACGCGGCGTGCCGCGGCGCGGCGAACGCTGCGACTGCTCTTGAGTCACTCGGCCGATCCGGCCGCGCCTCAATGTTGCGAAAGATGGCTCGCGAGTTGGAATCTCGTCGCACCGAGGTCATCCGGATCGCCGACCAAGAGACCGGAATTGGCGCGGAGCGACTCAACGGCGAGCTGTCGCGCACCACCTTTCAGATGCGATTCTTCGCAGATGTTCTCGACGAAGGGGCCTACCTCGAGGCCGCCGTTGACCACGCCGGCGAGACTGTGTTGGGCCCGCGCCCCGACCTACGGCGAATGCTCGTACCGATTGGCCCTGTGGCGGTGTTCGGCGCAAGCAACTTTCCCTTGGCATTTTCAACTCCTGGTGGAGATACGGTCTCCGCGCTGGCGGCAGGTTCCCCAGTGCTCGTCAAGGCCCACGACTCGCACCCGTCCACGTCGAATTTGTGCGCAGATCTGCTTCGGAGAGTCATCCGCGACGTTGGCTTGCCAAACGGAACTCTTGGCCTGCTCCACGGTCTAGCCGCAGGCGCCCAGTTGGTGACGCATCCTGCCGTGAAGGCGGTTGGCTTCACGGGATCATCGACTGCGGGAAGGGTTCTGCTCGATCTCATTGGTCGGCGCCCAGACCCCATCCCACTCTACGGTGAACTGGCCAGCCTCAACCCCGTCGTCGTCACCAAGCGTGCGGCTGTCGCAAGAGGATCCGAGATTGCGCTCGGTCTCACGACGTCGTTCACCGCAGCAGGTGGCCAGATGTGCACGAAGCCCGGTCTCATCTTCATCCCCGTCGGTGAGGCGGGAGATCACACCGTGATGCAGATGCGAGAGAACCTTCAGGGTGGGCAGAAGTTCGTCCTGCTAAACGAACGCATCCGCGATTCCTTCGCCGCTGATAGTGAGGCGCTCCGCTCGTGGCCGAACGCCAGGGTCGTCCACAGCGCCGACGTGGACACGACCGAAGGCTTCCATGCATCGGCATTACTGCTCGAAGTCGCGGTCGCGGAGTTGAATGCAGAAGCCCTCGAGGAACACTTCGGACCAGTGGCCATCGTGGCCCGATACCGCGACGAGGACGAGCTACTCGATCAGTTGAGGACACTCCCCGGCTCCCTCACCGCCACCATCCACAGCGAGCCTGCGGAAGCAGAACTCGCGCAAACGATGACGAACGTACTCCGGCAACGTGCGGGGCGTCTCGTGTATGACCAGTACCCGACAGGCGTCGCAGTGACCTGGGCGCAGCACCACGGTGGCCCCTGGCCGTCCACCAACACGACGCACACGTCGGTCGGCCCAGCCGCCATCAGACGGTTTCTTCGGCCGACGACGTGGCAAAACTCCCCTGAACACCTTCTCCCCCAGGAACTTCGGGACGACTATGAAGACATTCCCCGCCGAATCGACGGTCAGCTGAGGCTAGCGGTACCGCGACGGGACACCGCCATCCCCGATCACCGACGTGACCACGTCACGCCCACTTCGGCTTTCGCCCTGCCGCAACAACAGTCTGGAGTCCAGAGATGACACCCACGATCGTAATCATCGGCGCTGGAAGCGCTCAGTTCACCCGTGAAATCCTTGGCGACATATTGACTTTTCCCGAGCTGCAATCCGTTCGGATAGTGCTCCACGACATCGACCCCCAGCGACTGAAGACCGCGGAAGCGATCACCCGGGCTACCGCGCAGGCCGCCGGCGCCAATCCTGACGTACTTACGACGACGGATCGACGTCGCGCCTTGGAGGACGCCGACTACGTCATCAACGTCATCCAGGTGGGCGGTTTCGACGGCATCACCATCGACTTGACCCTCCCCGAAAAGTACGGGCTACACCAGACCGTCGGGGACACCCTCGGCGTTGGGGGGATCTTCCGCGGTCTGCGCACCTTCCCCGTACTGGACCAGATCGCCGCGGACATGACTGCGGTGTGCCCGGACGCATGGCTGCTGAACTACACCAACCCGATGGCGATCAACGTCACCTACCTCGCCGCAATCGCGCCACACCTGAAAGTGCTTGGACTGTGCCACTCGGTGCACTGGACGATGCACGACCTTTGCGAGCTCGTCGGCGTTCCTCTCGACGAGGTCGACTACTGGTCGGCGGGTGTGAATCACCAAGCGTGGGTGCTGCGTTGGGAACACAACGGCCGGAACCTGTATCCCCTCTTGGACGAACGCATCGCCGCCAACCCAGAACTCAGTCGCCACGTCCGCATGGACATGTACCGACGACTGGGCTACTACCCCAGCGAGAGCAGTAAGCACGGCTGCGAATACGTGCCCTGGTATCTGCGCCACCCCGACGAAGTAGACCGACTGCAGATCACGGTCGGCGCGCACATCTCGATCACTGAACAGCGGATGGCCGAATTGAAGTCGTTGAGTGAGGAACTGGAAAGCGTCGGCACCTTGGCGATCGACACCAGTTCCACCGAGTACGCGCCGCAGGTCATCCATTCGCTGGAGACCGGAACGCCCCGAGTCATAGCAGCCAACGTCGTCAACGACGGACTCATCACCAACCTGCCGAACGGGCTGGCCGTCGAGGTGCCCACTCTCATCGACGCCCTAGGTGCGCACCCGATCAAAGTGGGTGACCTGCCCGTCCAACTTGCCGCGCTCAACCGGTCGTTCTTGGGCCCGGTGGAGTTGACCGTGCGCGCGGCCATCGATCAAGACCCACGGTTGATCCGCGCCGCAGCCATGGTCGATCCCAACACCGCAGCCACCTTGACCGTCGACCAAATCTGGGCCCTTTGTGACGACCTCACCGTCGCACACGAGGCGCTGTTGCCCGAATCGCTCCGTACCACCGTCAAGTTGTGAGAAAGGAACACTCACCATGATCAAGACCTCTTCAACCGGCTTTCGACGGCGGTTCACCGTCGCAGTGGTCGCGGCGTTGTCGTTGACGCTCCAAGGCTGTGGCGGCGGCGACGACACCGTTGCGGACGGCAAGCCCGAAATCGTCGTCTGGAACGGCTATACCGACGCGCAAGGCAAGAACTTCACCGCCTTGATCGACGAGTACAACCAACAGCATCCCGACGTGCACGTCACCCAGCTGGTGTCCGACACCGACCACGTCTTGCAGAAGATCCTGACTTCAGTGCGGGGAAACACCCCACCCGACATCGCGTACATGTACGGGTCCTGGTCAACGAACATCGCCAAGATGCCCAAGGTCGTCGACCTGACGGAGGAGGTGACCCAATCCGGATGGGATTGGAACGACTTCTACCCCGCCCTACGCGACGCAGCCACCGTCGGTGACAAAGTCATCGGTGTACCGGCCCTAGTGGACAACCTGGCCATCGTGTACAACAAGAAACTCTTTGACGAAGCGCATGTCGCCCCTCCGACTCCGGAGTGGACATGGGACGATTTTCGTTCCGCCTCAGCAAAGTTGACCGATTCAGGGAAGGGCCAGTACGGCTTCACCATGCCGGCTGACACCAGCGAGACGGTTGCCTGGCACTACCTGCCCATGCTCTGGGAGGCGGGCGGTGACGTCCTCAACCCCGACATGACCAAAGCGGCGTTTGATTCCGAGGCGGGAGTGCGCTCACTGACCACCTTGCAACAGATGGCGGTGACCGACAAGTCGGTCTACCTGGACACCACCAACACCACCGCAGTCAAGCTGATGAACAGCGGCAAGATCGGGATGATCACCACGGGCCCGTGGGATCTTGCGACCTTCACCGACATCGACTACGGCGTACAGATCATGCCGACCTACGGCGGCTCCGACGCAGGGCACCAGACCGTTGCCGGTCCCGACAACTGGGTGGTGTTCGACAACGGCGACAAGCGCAAGCGCGCAGCGGTCGACTTCCTCAAATGGGTTGCCGCGCCCGAGCAAGTAAGAAGGACATCGCTGGCCACTGGCGACCTGCCCATCCGCAAGTCGGTCGGCGACGACCCTGCCTTCGTCCGCCAACTCGACGAGAAGGTCTCCGGCACCGGCGTTTTCGTCGAAAACCTCAACAACGTCAAGAAGTCCAAGCCTGCGACCGCGCAGTACCCGGAAGTTGCGACCGCACTTGGTCAAGCGATCGTGTCCGTGATGCTCGGCAGAGCCGAGCCAGGTGCTGCGCTCAAAGACGCTGCAGCCGTGGCGAACACCGCTTTGGACCAGAAGTGACGCACTGCGAACCGGACCTTCACTGCGTGCCGAGCCATGCCGGTGCGGCCTCCGCGCGCGGCCTGAGCTGGCGTACCAGACCGGGGGACGTCCATGTCGAGACGTGAACGGTTGACGTCCAGGGCCCGGTCATTGCGATCGACGTTCCTACCCACCGACACCGCGACCGGTTGGGCGCTGGTCGGTCCAGGGGTGCTCCTGATCGGTGCATTTGGACTTCTACCGGTGCTGCTGTCGCTCAAGTTGTCCTTCCAGAAATCTGACATGTTGTCGGACGGCACCCCCTGGGTCGGCGTCGACAACTATCGGAAACTCGTCGATGATCCGTTGTTCGCGCATGCGATCAAGAACACCGTCGTCTTCACCGCGCTGTTCGTACCGGGAACCATGCTGGTGGGCTTGTTGGTGGCGGTAGCGCTGAATCGCTCGTTGCGGTTCATCACCCTCTATCGCACCGCGGCTTACATCACGATGGCTGTATCCACCATCACCCAGGGCATCATCTTCATGTGGTTGACCGACCGCGACTACGGCCTGGTCAATGCCGCCCTCAACGAAATCGGCATTGGTTCCCAGCCGTTCTTGGCCTCGCCGTCTCAGGCGTTGTTGGTCATCACTGCCATGACCGTGTGGGGATGGACCGGGTTCACCGTGATCGTGTATCTCGCGGCGCTGCAGGGTGTTCCAGCCGAGTTGCACGAAGCGGCTGCCATCGACGGCGCCGGACCGATCACCAGGTTCCGCACCATCACCGTCCCGCTTCTGGGGCCGGCAAACCTGTTTCTGCTGATTTACCTGACCATCAACGCACTGCAGCTGTTCGACGAGGTGTACCAGACCACTCGGGGCGGGCCGCTGCAGGCCACCATGGTCATCGTCTATTACCTCTGGGATCGCGCGTTCGTTCAGTTCGACGCAGGCTATGCCGCCGCGATGGCCTACTCCCTGTTTGCGGTCATCCTCGTGATCACCGCGGTGCAGTTCCGCCTCTCTCGCCGCTTCACGCACTACTCGTGACCGACCAACCGACCTCCCCCGAATCGGAGCGCTCATGACCCCTGTCCCCGTCGCGCCACTCGACGCAGCCATCGACGAAGTGGATACTCATCCAGACGACGAACCGATCGCACCGCCACCGAGACGCCTCGGAATACCCTTCAGCCCCTGGCATTTGGTCCTGATACCCATCACCTTTCTGCTTCTCGTACCGCTGCTGTGGATGCTGATCACGTCGCTGCAGACCAGCGCCGAAACGCAGAAGTTTCCACCGCAGCTCCTGCCGAGCCAGCCGCGATGGCACAACTACGTCGACGCCTGGCAGGCCGCCCCGTTCGGGCAGTTCTTTCTCAACAGCGCCATGGTCACCTTCGTGGTGTTGGCGAGCAACCTCGTAGTGTGCAGCCTTGCCGGCTATGCGTTCGCCAGGGTGAAGTTCCTGGGCCGGGGGGCGCTGTTCGTCGTGCTGATGGCTACGTTGATGGTCCCCTTCCAAGTGACGATGATTCCGGTCTTCCTGATCGTGAAGTGGTTTGGCGACAACGTGTGGGAGGGTCTCGGCATCGACCACTTGGGCGCGTTGATGCTGCCCAATCTGGCCACCGCCTTCGGAATCTTCTTTCTTCGTCAGTTCTTTCAGACCGTGCCGGTGGAACTGGAGGAAGCCGCCCGCGTCGACGGCACGTCCCGGCTGGGTCTGCTGTTCAAGATCGTGCTTCCGTTGTCGCTGCCGGCGTTGTCGACGCTGGCAGCACTGACCGTGCTGAATTCCTGGAACGACTTCTTATGGCCGTTGATCGTCATCACCTCGACCGACCAGATGACAGTTCCGCTGGGGATGAGCTACTTCCAGGGCGCCCACGTCGTGCAGTGGCCGCTGCTGATGGCGGCCAACGTGATGAGTCTGCTGCCGATGCTGCTGGTGTTCGTGGTGGCCCAGCGCTACTTCGTGCAGTCGGTGGCCAGCACCGGAGTGAAGGGATGACCATGCAATCGAGAAGACAGCGAGAGGTTTGACCATGGCCGAAGTTGAGTTCCGCGCCGTCACACGCCATTACCCCGACGGCGTGTCAGCGCTCAAGGGGTTGGACCTGACGATTGCAGACGGTGAGTTTCTGGTCCTGGTGGGCCCATCGGGATGCGGCAAGAGCACTGCCCTCAGGTTGTTGGCCGGGCTGGACCAACCCACGACCGGCGAAATCCTCATCGGTGGCAAGCGGGTCAACAAGTTGCCCCCCGGACGGCGAGACATCGCCATGGTCTTTCAGAACTACGCGCTGTATCCGCACATGACGGTCCACCGCAACCTCGCCTACGGACTGCGGCAGCGCGGCACACCGAAGGCAGAGGCGAACCAGCGGGTCCGCGACACCTCCCGACTGCTGGAAATCGACGAGCTGCTCGACCGCAAACCCGGGCAGCTCTCCGGCGGACAGCGCCAACGCGTCGCGATGGGTCGCGCACTGGTGCGTCGACCCCAGGCATTCTTACTGGACGAGCCGTTGTCCAATCTGGACGCCAAGCTTCGCAACCAGGTGCGTGGGGACCTCAAACGTCTGCACCGCGAGGTGCCGGTGACGTCGATCTACGTCACCCATGACCAAGTAGAAGCGATGACCCTCGGGGACCGCTTGTGTGTCATGTCCAACGGTGAGGTGCAACAGATCGGCAGCACCGACGACATCTACAATCGCCCGGCCAACACCTTCGTCGCGGCGTTCATGGGAAGCCCCCCAATGAATCTCATTCCCGCGGTAGTCCGGGACGGCATGCTGCACGTCGGTGGTGCCGCAGTGACCGCGGCCACCACCCCCCCGGGGCCGGTGATCGTCGGAGCGCGACCCGAACACCTGCACCTACACCGGGGATTCGTCGAGGGCAGCGTGCCAGCGCGGGTCGACTTCGTAGAACCCCTGGGAAGCCACACTCTAGTGACCGCCATCGTCGATGGTCGCACACACGAACGCGCCGCGATTGGCGGTCAACGCGTCACCGTCTACGCGCCGGCGGGAACCGATCTGTCGCCAAGCACACCAGTCGGTATCACTCTGCCCGCCAAACAGACGTACTTCTTCGACGCGGCGAGTGGAGTCGCCCTCTCTGGAACTGCATCTCGTGCAATCGCCTCATAGCCGAAGTGCTTCGATAGCGGTCGGACGGAGCATCAGGGGCACGGCTCTCGGGTTCGACACGACCGGGCGAGCATCGCCATTGGCGCCATTCGGCCCACAAGTTCGTCTCGAACCGCGGCAGCGATGATCCGGCGAGGTCATCTTGTCAGTCGTCGATGCACTTCGACGTTCGGCAGCTGCCCCGAATCCGTTGGCCCCGCGTCGCGCTCACTAACTCCGCGCCCGAGCGCGTTCCACCGACATACCCCGATACTGTGTAAACGCCAGCGCGCCTCAACCTGAGCGGGGCGGCCGGCGGGTGATCGCCGATGTCAGGCAGGTCTCGTCGATCGGCACCGAGAACCCAATTCCTCTGAGGCAATCGTCAAAAGCGGGTCGTCGCAGGACGCTTCCGACGTGAAGAGGGTTTGGCACAGGCCGCCGGCGGTGCTGATGCAAGCGTCTTCACGGGCTCCCACCGGAGACTTGGTAGGGCGTCGACGACCATGTGCGCTCGGGACGGGTACTGCCGGTAGAGCACCGGCTTACTAGTCTCTGCGCGCCGAGCTACCCCTCGTAGGTGACGCCTCGGTAGCCGTAGCTGGCCAGTTCAGCTTGGGTGGCTTGGCGGATGGCCGTCATGGGTTCTCCGTCGCGCCGACGAGCCTTGAAAGCAGGATGTGTTGCACGCCATGTTGGAGACACGTTGCGTACCTTACCGCCTGCGCGTAGCCTTCCGAAGGTACGCACCGTTTCCAGTGAGGACCGACGCCTGCCTGATGTGAAGACGTCAGGCTGGGTCACCTTCCGCAACGCCACTAAAGTCCCTCAATTCGGCACTCAGACCCAACCAGACGACAGAGGAGTAATTAGGTGGACTCGTCCGTCGACCGGCGGTTCTACGTGTGTGTCACGTTGCCAGACATGGAGCGCACGCTCGGCCTCTACCAGGGAGTGCTCGAACTGGAACCGAGTGAGAACCTTCGAAACGAAAAGTGCACCGGCGCAGTGCTGGAACAGCCACGACGCAAATCTTGCGATTTCGCCAGCCCGTCTCGAGTGACAAACGCGGACAACGTCCCGGTCACCGACGTCCTCACATGCGTCCACCCGACGACCGCCACCGCTGAAGGCCGTCTGGGCAGATCAACCACGGAGGTAACACGCGGTTGGCATTCGACGTCGTCGACGGGCCCCCATCCGCCCCAAACCCACTGTCCGCGCGACAATGTCGACACCATCTACTCGCCCGACACGGCGCAATTACCCACCGGGGGCACCCTTCGGATGCTCACGTTCATCCATCCCGGCGGTACCGCACTCGAACTCGTCGGTCACAGCCAGACATCGCCAGGAGAGCCGCATGCCTGAGACGAACACATCTCTGCACATTGGCGTCGCATCGGGGCCACGTGCAGCTCAGACTGCTGAACAGTACGCACTCGTTCACACGCGACGCGCCGCGCGCCGCCTCATGAGGTTGGTCGGCCGCGACGGCACGCTGCAATGGCTCGCCGACGACATCGACGAAGGCAACGCCTTCATGCGCGAGGCCGTCCGACGATCACACGGCGAAGTGCGACCGGCGACGACCGTGCTGGCAGTGACGGGCCCGAGGGCCGCGCAGAACCTATGCGTGGACCGACTTCCCCAGTTGGGCAGGCACAACAAGATGGATCCCGTCTTGCACACGGACCGATCCTGAGAGTCAGAAACGTCGGCCAGTCCCCGCGACGTCGCCACCGCGCAGGCTGGCGACGGTACCCCTGCGCCGCCGCCGAAACAGGCACGCGCACAAGCAAATACACAGGAGGAGTCCGATGGACAACCCAGATTCGACCACCCACCAGGATAACGCTGGCCACTCGTTCGACCATGACCTGTCACCGGCGCGCGCCGCACTGATCAGTGTCGACTTCCAGCTCGCGTTCGGCAACGGAGGTTGGGAGCACGTGCCGCACGCAGATGCTGCCGTCAATAGGTTCAACCAACTCGCCACCCATTGGCGCGCAGCGGGAGGTGTCGTCATGCACGTCCACACCACATTCTATGAGGGCGAGGAGATACCGGAGTCACGCACAGCGCTAAGGGAGGGAAGCGTCGGCGCGTCCTTCTACCCAGGAGTCGTCGGGGACGGCGACGTCCTCATCCGCAAACGCGGTTTTAGTGCGGTCGCCGGCAGCGACCTGCTCGACGTGCTCGGACGCCACGATTTCGACACCGCCGTCGTCGGTGGCCTCACCACGCCAATCTGTGTCCAAACCACCGTCGACGGCCTCAGCATGGCTGGCATTCGGGTCGCAGTGCTATCCGATGCCACAGCCTCCCAGCCGATCGGCCCATACTCCGCCGATCTCGCCCACGAATTCTCCATTGCGCGGATGGGGTATCTCCTTGGACAGGTGATCACGACACAAGAGCTGATCGGGCGAGTGGGCAAGACACCTCGCCCATGACGTCGGCGAGGCTACGCGGCAACCCCTCGCCCCCGGAGACGAACTTCGCCCAGACCACGGGAAACTGTGCCCGCACTCCGGGTCTCGATCTCCCCCGCTCGCCGCGTTTCGGCGCGAAAACGGTGACCTGCTCACGTTTCGTCCCGGACGAAAGGATTGTGGTGCTTCGAAGCATCCGGTGAGACGTCGTGTTGAGCTGCACCCAACATCGCAAATGAAGTGAGGATCGACGTGAAGATCATCGCACTCGAAGAACATCTCGTCACCCCAGCACTCGCCGACGCCTGGCACGCACAACCGAGCGGGGACGACGGCCAGGCCGAGGCCGAGTTCGGCAGCGGTCCATTCGATGCCCAACTCCTTGACCTCGGACCTGCTCGACTAGACGCGATGGACCACCAAGGGGTGGACAAGCAAGTTCTCTCCGTCACTCAGCCCGGCGTTCAGAGCCTCGCGCCTGGGTTGGCCGTCCCCATGGCGCGCGCCGCGAACGACCTGATCGCCGCAACCGTTGCTGCGTGCCCCTCCCGCTTCGAGGGATTTGCGACTCTGCCCACCCCTGATCCCGAGGCCTCCGCCAGGGAGCTGCACCGTGCAGTCGAAGAGTTGGGTCTGAAGGGAGCAATGGTGTTCGGTCGCACGGGCGACAAGAATGCCGATCATCCGCACCACGAGCCGCTGTGGGCGGCAGCGTCGGTCCTGCGCGCGCCGATCTATCTTCATCCGCAGCGACCCCAGGCAGCCGTCCGAGACGCGTACTACAGCGGATTCGGCACCCAGGGCGACGCAATGCTCAGCTCGGGCCTGATCGGCTGGCACTACGAGACCGGAATGCAGTTGCTCCGGATGATCCTGGGCGGCGTCTTCGACCGTAATCCAGGCTTGCAGGTCATCGTTGGTCACTGGGGCGAGTTGGTGCTGTATTGGGAATCTCGATTCACCATGATGCAGAAGAGAGGACACTTCCCCGGCAAATTGATCATCGAGTACCTTCGCGAGCACGTGTCCTTCACGGGCAGCGGCGACACCAGCGACCGTTGCCTCGCCTGGACTAAGGAGCTGGTGGGGGTCGACCGCATCCTCTACGCCACCGATTATCCCTTCATCGACACCGGCGGCGGGTTAGCTCGCTCCTTCCTGTTGAGCGCAAACCTCACTGCACAGGAGAAACACGCAGTCGCGCACGCAAATTGGGAACGTCTGACTGCGCATCTCCGATGAGAGGCCTCGGGCCAGGAGCCAATGCACATGCCCGCTTCGAGCGACAGCGCGGCTCTGGAAAGCCACTGACCCCGCTGGCAGGAAGTGACGAAGCGATTATGATCAGTTTCCGCACGGGGTCCATCCGACCGTGCCCATGGCAGTCGGAGAGCGATCGCCGGGCGTCTCGGCCGCACGTCCGAGTACATTCCGCGCATCGGAGGCCGCCAATTTTGATTCACACACCTCCCAGTCGCTGGCTCGACCTACACGTCGCGCCAGCAGCCCCCCATGAGTGGGTCGTCGGTGGCCACGGTGAGTGAGTCGCCGGGAGAGGGTGGCAGCACCGTGGATTCCGGTTGGTCTGCGGCGGAGCTCGACCTAATCAATGACGTCCTCGAGGTGCAGATCGCCGCCAGGCGTGCAAATGGCACACTGGGTCGGCGGGTGAGGATCTGGGCCGTCGCGGTGAACCGCGAAGTGTACGTTCGAACTTGGTATCGACGCGACAGTGGATGGTTCGGTCAGGTTCTGGAATCAGCCCGCGCGCAGATTCGGCTTCCCGGCGCGGACGTCGACGTGCTCGTTGAGGATGTCGGCGAAGGCACGGCCCGCGTGCGCGGGGACATCGACTCGAGCTACCGCGCGAAGTACGCACGTCGCGGCGGCGTCGAGGACATGGTGACTGCTGCCTCTGCCGCCACCACGTTGCGTCTGATCCCCGACCGTGAGGTGCGAAAGCAACTGGCGCACAAGCGATGACAATAACGCCTTTCCGCGCAGTGTCCCGCGGAGAATGACCAGCCGGTGAGCCGACCGGGAAGGGCGGCCCACCATGTCCGCCGCTTGCCGGCCGCTGCAACACCGCCGGTGTCCGATTCAACGAAGAAAGGGAGAAACAAATGGGTTTAACGGGGAAAGTTGCACTGGTGACCGGTGCGGCCACCGGGATAGGGGCCGCGCTTGCGGCCGACCTGGCATCTAACGGAGCCACCGTGATCGGCGCCGACATTGCTTGGCCGTCCACGGGTTCGACAAAGACTGCGATCGAGCAGGTCGACTGCGACGTCGCCGATGCGTCTAGCGTTGCGCAGTGCGTGGCTGGCATTGATCACCACCATGGTGGCGTCGACATCCTCGTAAACAATGCCGCAATCGCATCTGCGCTCACCCCCAAGCCTCTCGAGGAGATAACTGCCGAGGAATGGGCACGGGTCGTCACCGTGAATACGTTGGCTCCCTTCCTCTGTAGCCAGGCCGTCGTTCCGCACATGCGGGAGCAAAGGTGGGGCCGCATCGTCAACCTGACCTCGTCGACGATTTTCGTCGGCATGCCACGCATGCTGCACTACATCGCGAGCAAGGGCGCGATCGCAGCGATGACGCACTCGCTCGCCCGAGAACTTGGTGGCGACGGAATCACAGTGAACGCCATAGCCCCCGGCCTGACGATGACACACGGCATCCAAGGCAACGACGCCTATACCGACGAGCTGATCGCGCAGGCCGTTGCAGCGCAGAGCATCCCTCGTCCCGAACAACCCGCCGACCTCGTCGGTGCCTGCGGATTTCTGGTCAGTGACGCCGCCGGATTCATGACCGGCCAGATCCTCGCCGTTGACGGCGGGACGGCCTTTCGTTAAGTCGACCACCGACAGCCAGAGGTACTGTCACCCGAGCCCAGTCGATCACGATGGTGCACCGGTCCCCCGGTAGCGAATTCTCTACTATGTGCTCGATCTCGAAATAGGTCGAGGCAACTCGGTGGTCGCTACGCCCAGGAGCTGGTCGCTTGTCGCCGGTAGAGGCCGACGTCACGTGAGCGTCGATCCAACCGGGTACGTGGCAACGGCTCTCAGCTTGGCTGGTACACCCACGCGCCACGTCACTTGGCCAACCTCGGCAACGGCCCACGCGCTCGGTCATCAGACTGCGGAGACACTGCGGCAGTTATGCGGGCGGGGCGGGTCGCAGGGCCTGCGGGGGCAACCATTGATGTCAACCGTGCCGACTCATAACTCGGTCTCTCAGCCAGCTGTACTGTCCTGAGAGGCGGTACTCCGCCGGCTGGCGGTTGGCCGCGGAGCGCGGTGGTGACTGTAGGTGTGGAGCCAGGTGGTGTACTCGGCGCAGCGTTCGACGTCGCTGGTGGACAGCCCGGTCATATGCTTACTCGTTGTTCAGGTGCGGTGACGACGAGCCACCATGTCGTCGTTCCGTGGCCGGTAGTGCCTGCTGCAGCGGCGCTCGACACCGTGCGTACATCACGGAAGGCCTGAGGGCGGTAGCAGACTCCGATGTCGGTCAACACCTTTCGTACCGTCATGCCGCATCCGGCGAACCTGGAGTCGGCACGCGACCAGAACGCCGCAGCTCGCGGCGGCGGCCAGCCCAGCGAGCCGTGGCGACCGACACTTGAAGGCGTTCGTCAGCTCGCCGCAGCGGCCAGCCCTCCTCGATGGCGCCACACGCCAGGCGCAGAGGGCGCGTCTCGCACCACAGAGCATTACGGATGGACCACGAAGACCTCCAGTATGGGCGGTGCATTCCTAGACAGGTTGCACTTCAACTCGGACGTCGTCGCATCGTCGTCTCACAACTCGGTCACCAACGTCCGTGGTCAGTACGATTAGCCGTCCCGGTTCTGCTGGCCCGTGATAGCTGCGCGGCACGTCGACGGGCGACAAAGGAGATATCTAAGTGCAACGTCACGCAGGTCTGCCTTGAAGTCTTCGTCGGTGAGCGGTCGCTCTGCGGCGAAGTTGGCGCCGTATGCGACGTGCATGGCGACTGACGACCAGATCGTGCGGTAACACGTGTCCAGCGTGCGATGCGGCTCCTCGCACTGAAACTCGTCGACCCGAGGCGCAAGCAGGGTTGTGACGACTTCGCCGAGTTCGGTCATCCACCGAGACCCTCGGGCGCGGACCTCGCAATGTGATGCCGACAGCCAGATGATAGAACGCACAAGTCCTGGGCGCGACAGAAACAGATCGGCGACAGTGGTGACTGCCAAACAAATCAGCTCCTCCGTCGAGAGCTCGTCGAATACTTCCCCAGGGCCTTCCAAAACCTTTCTCTCAGACGCCATTTCGGCAAGCGCATACTCGTAGACCGCAAGAAAGAGCGCATCCTTGCTCGCCACGCGCGAATAGATCGCCGCCGACGACACTCCCGCTCGGTCACAGACCGCCGAGATGGTGAAGTCGTCGAGGCTTGAAGTCTCGAGAATTTCGACACCAGCGTCAAGGACGCGAGCCCACGCCTTCCGTGATCGAGCCTGCTTGGGCGGGCTCACCGCGGTATGAGTGTCGGTCACGAAAATCATCATAGGACCGGCGCCACCCGCGGATCAGGAGCCAAAACCAGAATCAGAATTCTGATTCTGCTTGACACACGCGCAGCACTCCTGTGAAGCTGCTCACTGATGCGCTGAAAAGTGAGGAGTTCGGGAGTGAAGGTCACTGTGGATCGGATCAGGTGTGAGGGCTACGGTTTCTGCGAGGAGCGCGCGGCTGAGTTGCTGCGGCTCACCGAAGATGGCGTACTGGAGGTACTCCGCGACGACATCACCGAAGCGCACGAGGACATGGCTCGGCTGGCTGTGCGCAGTTGCCCAGTCGCTGCTCTTACACTCGTTGAGGCGTCGGATGATTGACCTCGACCAGAGGATCGTGGTCGTCGGGGCCTCGATCGCTGGTGTCACGGCAACCGAAGAATTGTTACGGCTCGGCCACCGGGGGCCGGTCATTCTGGTCGACGCGGAGCGCGGCGCCTCCTACGCACGACCCCCGCTATCAAAGGCCGTGTTGTCCGGCGCTGACGCTCCAGAATCAACGCTGCTGCCAGCCCTCGACCCCTCGCGCGTTCAGTACATGCGGGGTGACGCCGCGGTGGGGCTAGATGTTGACGTGCGGGTGGTCAGGCTGGCCAGTGGTCTCACAGTTGCCTACGACGGCCTGGTCATCGCGACGGGATCGCGCGCCCGAACGTTGGCCGACGTGGGCAGAAATTCCACCGGGATAGAAGAACGCGTGGTCCGCACCCTCGCCGACGCGCGCCAGTTGCGCGCCGAGTTGCAAAATGCAGCGTCGATCGTCATCGTCGGTGCCGGCGTACTAGGCATGGAAATCGCCTCGGTGTCAGCCAGCCTCGGCCTGCACACCACCGTGGCGACAGATGAGGCACCGCTGTTAAGTCACTGTGGCAGCTTCGTGTCCGAGCTGGTTACCCGTCAAGCCGAAGCGCACGGCGTGGCAATCCGCATCGATCCGAAGGGCGCGCAACTTCGCGACAATGCGGGACATCTTGCGGTCCAGATCAACGACACACTCCTACACGCAGACATCGTGGTAACTGCGGTCGGGGACATCCCGAACGTCGAGTGGCTGCATTCCACACCCCTCAGGTGTCGGTCGGGAGTAGTCGTGGACTCGCGGTGCCGCATCAGCGATCGGATCGTCGCCGCCGGTGACGTCGCCGCCTTTGGTGTGCCAGCTCGGCGCAATCCCCATTGGTCAAATGCCATCGATCAGGCCCGCGTCGCTGCCGCGGCTCTGCTGATGGGCGACGGGGCCAATGCCCATGTTCCGCGGCCGTACTTTTGGACCGACCAGTTCGGCCTGGCCTTGAAAATGGGGGGACACACCCCATTTTGCGGTGACCCCCAGGTAGTGGACGGATCGCTCGCCCAACTCGACGCCCTCATGCAGTGGAATCACGGCGGCTGCCCTAACGGAGCGCTCGCCATCAACAGGCGCATACCCATCTCCCGACTGCATCGCATTGCCGGCAATCCTCAACCAAGCAACGTGTTTTCAGGAGCCCCTCAGTGACACAGACGAGCCTCTCCGACGTCGACTTGTTCTCCGAACAGAATCTCGATGACCCCTACGCGCTGTTCCAATCGCTCCGCGACGAGGCCCCGGCGCTGTGGCTCAACCGAGCTGACTGTTGGGCCGTGCCCCGCTACGCCGGCGTGCGCGACGTCCTCTTCGACTGGAAACGCTTCAGCGCCGCGCAGGGAGTGGGCCTCAACAGCGAGGTCAACACGATGTCTGTCGACACCGTACTGGCCTCTGACCCTCCACTGCACGACACATTGCGTGGCGTCCTTGCTGAAAGCTTGAGCCCGCGGGCTATCAGGTCGCTGACCGATCGCGTCCGCATCCAGGCGGAGGCGCTGGTGTCCGCGCTCGTGCCTCAAGGCACCTTCGATGCCGTCACCGACTTGGCGCAGATATTTCCTCCGTCGATCGTCGCTGACCTCCTGGGCATTCCACTTGAGGTGCGTCCGCGGCTGCTGCCCTGGGGTGACGCGATGTTCAACTCCCTGGGCCCGGCGAATCGGCGCATGACCGAGTCTTTGCCCGCGCTGGGCGAGATGTTTCAGTGGGCGCACACCGTACAGCCAACAGAGCTGGCGGAGGGCAGCATGGGTCGGGCCGTCTACGAGGCCGCCGACGCCGGCAAGATCGACCGCGCGCACGCCCCGCAACTCCTGGCGGCGTACACCGCCGCAGCCATGGACACCACGGTCAACTCGATCGGCTCCGCCGTGTGGCTGTTCTCACTACACCCCGACCAGTGGGATGCAGTCCGAGACGACCACACCCTGATCCCCGCATCGTTCAACGAGGTGCTGAGATTCGAAAGCCCAGTCCATTACTTCACGCGCGTCGCGACGGCCGACACCCAAGTGGAGGATGTGCCGATCGCAGCCGGCGACCGGGTACTCATCATGTACGGCTCAGCCAACCGAGATGAACGTCATTTCGGCGACACAGCAGCAACATTCGACATCAGCCGCGACGCCAGAGATCACGTTGCCTTCGGTTACGGCCTACATGCCTGTGCAGGGCAAGCCTTCGCACGCATGGAAGCTCATGCCCTCCTCGCCGCCCTAGCCGAGCGAGTCGAAAGGTTCGTCATCGACGGACCCGTCGTCCGTCATGTGAACAACACCGTCCGCGGTTTGGCATCGCTGCCCGTGTCGGTGACCAGAACCTGAGGGCCCCCTGGGCCCGAATGACAGCTCGAGTCCGGCGACATCGCAACATCACGCCCCCAAAACCCACAGTTGGAAGGAAACATCATGTTCGTCGCATCGGTAAAGAACCGCTTGACGACTTTCGTCGACGGGATCGCCGTCGACGTCGAGGAAGCAAGCAACGGACGGTTTGGCTCCGACATCGCACAGATCTACCCCGTCTGGGACGACTTCGCTGAGTGGGGGCGAACTCATGGCGCCCGCGGTGCCGGCGACGTACCCGACGACCTCTTGAGCGCGCCGTCGCCACAACCCTCACAGGTGTTCGCCATTTCGTTGAACTACCTCGATCACGCCAAAGAAGCGAATCTGGAGATTCCCGACTTTCCCTCGGTGTTCACGAAGTTTCCCTCCTGCATCGTCGGCCCAAACGTCGACGTGCAGCTGGCCGAACCCACCACGGACTGGGAGATAGAACTCGTCCTCGTCATCGGCCGCACGGCTCATCGGGTGTCACCAACCCACGGCTGGGATTACGTCGCGGGGATCACGGTCGGTCAGGACCTTTCGGATCGCACAAGGCAACTATCAGGAATGCCGTACCCCCAGTTCAGCCTTGGCAAGTCCTACCCCGGGTACGGCCCCACCGGGCCATGGCTGGTCACCCCCGACGAATTGGCGAACCGCTCCGACGTCGCCTTGCGCTGCACCGTCGACGGCGAAGTCGTCCAGCAGTTCCGGTCGTCCACAATGATCTTCACCGTTCCCGAACTTGTCGCACACCTCTCGTCGATAGTCCAGTTGCGACCAGGAGATTTGATCTTCACCGGCACGTCCTCCGGCGTGGGATTCGCACGCTCCCCCAAGCGATTTCTCTCCCCAGGGCAGCGCATCGTCAGTGAGATCGAAGGAGTGGGCACACTCCGCACGCAACTCGTCTTCACCACAGCCACTTCCGCCGCCGACGGCGACAACGTCGTTTCATGAGCAACGACGTCCTTCGCGACGACCTACGGTGGGGAGAGTCACCCCGCGTCCACGACAACGAACTATGGATCTCGGACACACAGGCTGGTCAGCTGATCACGATAGACACGACAACCCAGGCCGTGATCCGTCGCGATCTGGACAGCCCGACAAACGGATTGTGGTTTCTGCCCGACGGTCGTCTGGCGGCAGCCCGCTGGTGGGACAAACGCATCGACGTCTTCGTCGACGAGAGGTTCTCTATCTATGCCGACCTGTCTGAACTCGTTCGCGACCGCCTCGGCGACATGGTCGGCGCACCCGACGGAAGGCTGTATGTCGATGACATGGGCCACGATCCGCACAGCGGCAAACCGGTCGGCAGATTACTCACAGTGGGCCCCGACGGAACGGTGGCCGTCGCCGCTGACGAACTTCGATTCCCCAACGGACTGGCGATCATCGACTCCACTCTCATCGTCGCCGAAACTCACGGCAGCCGGTTGACGGCCTTCGACATCGGCGCAAAGGGACAATTGGTCAACAGGCGAGTGTGGACCGATCTGGCGGCGCTGTTCGATCAGCGCCACCGGCCGGACGGCATCTGGCCCGCGCCCGACGGCTCGGTGTGGGTCGCCACCACCACCGGACAACGATTCGTTCGAGTACGAGGCAACGACATCCTCGATCAGATCCACACACCCGGTGAATTCGCGGTCGCCTGCTGTCTCCAAGAACGGACGCTTTACTACTCCACCTCACACAGCACTGATCCTGCCCTCGACTTACTCACAGAAGCCCTGCCCCAAGGCAAGATTCGCGGAAAAGTCTCTCGAGCTTTCGCTGAGACCACGGGCAACACCACCAGCGACCGGGAGCGCTGATCATGAAGACTGGACATTTTGACGTCATCATTCTCGGCGCAGGCCCAACGGGCCTCACCGCTGCGACGCTGCTCGCTCGCAGCGGGACCTCCGTGGCTGTGGTGGATCCCTTTCGCCTGCCGGCGCAGCATCCCCGGGCCACTCACATCGACGACGAAACGATGCGAACATTCCAGACGCTGGGCGCCGCTCATCTCGAACCAGCATGGCACCGCCAGACCACAGGAAACTACCAATTCTTCAACGCCTTTGGACAACTCGTTCAGAGTTTTGCCTGGCGCACCCAACCGACCGACCAGGGATGGTTCGGCGATTACCAGTTCTTTCAGCCAGACCTCGAGAATTTCCTCCGCGGCAACCTGCACACCCTCGACTCCGCCAAGTCATGGTACGGCTGGCGAGCGCACTCGCTCAGTCAGCGAGATGACGGCGTAGAGGTATCGATCCGCAACGATCGGCGAGACATCGACGACACTCTTACAGCGCGCTACCTCATCGGCGCCGACGGCGCCCGATCGATGGTGCGGCGACTGATAAGTCCGGATGTCGACGACCTCAATGCCACTCACCGCTCACTGATCTTGGACGTCATTCCCGCTGAGCGCACGCTGAATTCAGCGATCTTCACCCATACCCGGGCCAAGCCCCCCAATCCGATCACTGTCGTCCCCGGAGCTAGGGGCATGGTGCGATTCGAGTTTCTCCTCAACGGGCATGACCGAACCGCCGACTTCGAGGAACCCACTCGCTGGTACGACCTCCTTGCGCCGTACTACGAAGCCGGCTCCTACCGGATTCTGCGTGCCGACGTCTACCGCTGGGAATCTCTACTACCCCGATGCTGGCGTGACCGCAGGCTCTTTCTCGCCGGCGATGCCGCGCATCAGATGACTCCACACCTCGGGCAGGGCATGTGTTCGGGAATCCGTGACGCCATGAACTTGGCGTGGAAGATCACGGCACGCCTTCGCGGCGCACCCGACTCCTTGCTGGACACTTACCAATCCGAGCGCGAGCCGCACGTGCGCGTATACGCTGAAGCCGCGGCTGCAGCGGCCAATGCCGTTGAGTTTCTGGCCGAAGAGCCGGGAGATCTCGACGACGTACCCGCGTTGATCGAAGCGCAATTTCCCGCGCCAAGTCTGGGTGCCGGGTTGCATGGCGAAACCCGTGGTGTCGCTGGTGTTCTCAGCATTCAGCCGCAGCTCTCCAACGGTCGGTATCTGGACGACGTGGTCGGATACCGCTTCGCGGTGGTCGGTGACCCGTCAGTGGTCAACGCCGTCGATGAATCCACCAGACGTAGTTGGGAGCGCCTCGGTGCGGTCGTCACGACCGATCTCGATCTGACGATGCGGCGCTGGCTCAACCATCACAACGTACATGCAGTCATCATTCGGCCTGACCGCTACGTCTTCGGTGGAGCCACCGATTCCGTTCAGCTCGAGAATCTTTCGCTTCGGTTAGACCCCTTGGTCAGTCCCGACCCCCAGACGACCGCCGCCCACGCGCCACGGATGGTGCCTTGACATGAGGTTCACTACCTGCCGAACGGGCAACGGCGAGCTCCGTGCCGGCATCGTCGACGGATCAAACGTCCATGCCTTCGCGGCCGGAATCACTGTGATCGACCTCCTCGAGCGAGGTGACCTGAGTGAACAAGGACGCCGACTCGTGGAGTCGTCCCACGAAACGATCGCCTTGGCCGACGTCGAGGTCCGCAGCCCATTGCAGCCGCGCTCGATTAGGGACTGCGCCGGATTTCTCCAGCATCTGCGGAATCTCTCCGAGGCGGTCGACATGCCGGTCGACGACCGGCACGAACTGTTCCCGCCGTTCTATTTCACGAACCCCAACGCACGGCTGGGGCCCTACGACGACGTACCAATAGCGCCCAACAGCACTCAATTCGACTTCGAACTCGAGATCGCGGCCGTCATTGGTACTGCGGGGTCAGACATTCGCCCAGGGGACGCCGAAGCACACATCGCCGGCTACATGGTGTTCTGTGATTGGAGTGCACGCGATCTCCAACTGCACGAGATGCCCTTGCGGCTCGGTCCTGCCAAGGGGAAGGACACCGCGAACACCATAGGTCCCTACCTGGTCACCCCCGACGAGCTCGAACCCTACCGATCTCGCAAGGCGTTCGACCTGGAGATGACGGCGCATGTCAACGACGAGCTCGTCAGTCGAGGCCGCATGAACACCATCGACTGGGGCTTTTCCGACATGATCGCCTACGCCTCGCGCGGCACCGAACTTCGCGCCGGAGATGTCATCGGTTCGGGCACAGTCGAAACGGGGTGCCTCTTCGAACACTTCGTTCTAGACCCCGACCGATTCCGCGGGTGGCTTCAGCCCGGTGATGTCGTCCGACTCGCGGTGGAGCACATCGGTGAACTCCGCCACCGCATCGCCTCGGCGCCGAGCGACGCCCCCCGACTCACCAGCGGATACTGACATGGAGCTGACCCTTCACTCGCTCATCACCACCTCTGTCGACCGATTCACGGATCAGCCCGCGATCACGACACCCGACGGGACACTGACCTACCGAGAGATCACCGAACAGGCAAATCTGCTCGCCCATCGACTCATCACCTTGGGGGTCCAGCCGGGCACACCGGTGGCGTTGATGCTGAGTAACAGTGCCGAATGGGTTGTCGCCGACCAAGCCATCATTCGCGCCGGCGCAGCCAAAGTGCCGGTCAACGACATGCTCACCACCGGTGAAGTCGACTACATCCTGCGGGACTGCGGTGCGCAAATAGCGATCACCAACGGCCACTTCACAGCACAGGCCCACGCCGCCAAGCTCGCCCATGTCATCGAACTGGTGCCTGGGTGGATGCCAGAGGGAGGTGCCACCGCCGAACGCAGTGGTCCACCACAGGTCAACATAACCCCACATGACACCGCACTGATCCTCTACACGGGCGGCACTACCGGCCGCCAGAAGGGCGTCATTCACACGCAACGGGGACTGGCGACCAATCTATTGGCCCACCTGCTCGAGCTTGGCTTCCAGGACGATGAGCGGCTCCTGCTCACGGCACCCCTCGCACACTCCGCCGGCTTTCTGCTCCAGGCCGGTCTGAGCAAGGGCGCCAGGATCTATGTCGAGCGCAAGTTCAATGCCCACGAAGTGCTGCGGCGCATCGAAGCCGCCTCCATCACCTTCCTCTTCCTGGTGCCCACCATGATCTACCGCCTCCTCGACGCCGCCGACGCCCATGACCACGTTCAGGTGTCGTCGCTGCGCACCATCCTCTACGGTGCTGCGCCCATCAATCTCGAACGGCTCAACCAAGGAATCGCCCGATTCGGCCCTGTGTTCATGCAGCTCTACGGTCAGTCCGAGGCGCCGAATTTCCTGAGCAGGCTCACCCGTGAAGACCACGTGACGGCCGACGCACTACGCCTCACGAGCTGCGGGCGGCCCGCTGCCATGGTGCGCATCGCGGTCCTTGACGAGCACGGTGAACCCGCGGAACCGGGAGCTATCGGGGAGATTTGCGCGCGAGCTCCCTATCTGATGGAGGGGTACCGCGGGCTGCCCGACAAAACCTCCGAAACTCTCGCCGGCGGCTGGCTGCACACCGGAGACATCGGCAGCATCGACGCCGACGGATTCGTCTACCTGCTGGACCGGAAGAACGACATGGTGATCAGTGGCGGCATGAATGTCTACACCACCGAAGTCGAACAAGTCATCGGCGCCTGCGACGGCGTCTCACAGGTAGCCGTCGTGGGGATACCCGACCCGGACTGGGGTGAAGCAGTCACCGCATTCGTGGTGCCGAAGGGCGACTACGACGAAGCAACGGTCCGCGACGCATGCCGTCGGCTTCTGGCGACCTATAAGCGACCCAAGAGCATCGTCGAAGTCGATGCATTGCCGACGACCGCAGTAGGCAAGGTCGACAAGAAACTGCTGCGAACCACGACGCATTAGTCCACCCCCGACGGGGGCCGAACCACAGCCAAACCCAGCGAGTCTCCAAGCGAAAGGCACTGAAATGCCAACCACAGGTTCAATATCCGCGATGGGCTACATCGCCCTCCGCACCCGAGACCTGAACTCTTCGACCAAGTTGGCTGCCGACGTCCTGGGCCTGAGATCAATCCAGAACTCAGCCAAGAAAGCCTATCTTGCTGCCGCCGACACCCATCACGAACTCGTCTACTACGCCTCCGACACCGACGGTGTGGACCACATCGGTCTCGTCGCCGCCACCAGAGCCGACCTCGAAGCGATCCGCGAAAAGGTGCGGCGCGGTGGTTGGGCCGTTCTGTCCGAACAACCCATTGAAGATCACATCGACGACGGCTTCGCCTTCGTGGGACCGGAGGGGTTTACCTGGCACGTCTACACGGGCATGGCCTTGTTGGACACACGCACCGGCGGGATAGGTCCTGATCGCTACGGTCACATCAATCTCAAAGTCCACGACTCGATTGCGATGAAGAACTTCCTCATCGAGGTGTTCGACTTCCGGGTTTCCGATCAAATCGGCGACGACTTTGCCTTCTTTCTCAGGTGCAATCCCGAACATCACGGCATCGCAGTAGTCAAAGCCCCCGACGAAGACCCTTCGATGCACCACCACGCATGGCAGGCGCAGAGCATCGTCGACCTAGGGCGCCTCGCCGACCGCCTGGGCAAGTCAGGGTCGCGGCTGTTCTGGGGGCCGGTGCGACACGGAGCCGGCCACAACATCGCGGCGTACTTCGTCGAACCCGGTGCGGGACTCATCGAGCTCTACACCGACATGGAAATGATTTACGACAAAGAGCGCGATGCGATCGTGTGGGAGTTCAGCGACCCGGGATGGCTCAGCCAATGGGACGGACTTTCACCCGAAACCATGCTCTCCTACGGCATTCCGCCGGTGTCGCGATAACTCGTGCTCGGCCAACACCAGTCAGGCATCGGCCGACGCCGCTGGTCACGCGCCGAGCACCAGCACAGCAGTCAACTGGACTGCACCCAACGCATGTCGGCCGCGGCGAATCAACGCCATCGCACCACGGGATCGGTACCGGTGCCGCTCGAAGAAAGGGTCGATGTCGTGACACGCCCCGCACGAACAGCCCCCATCGACCACGAGACCGCTGGAACTGGATATGACGGTGCCACCGCCAGACCCGTGGCCGTCGACCAGGACAGCCGGACCGCCGTAGAAAAGGCATGCGTTCTGCTGTCGGCTGTCGGCCGCAACTCCGGCAGTGCGGTTGGTGTCAGTGAACTTGCACGGAGCGCTGGCTTGTCGAAATCTACGACGTTCCGTCAACTCGGCATCCTCGAACGCGCCGCCATGGTCGAACGCAGCGGACGCGGGTACCGGATCGGTCGAAGCCTTCAAGCGCTCGCCCGCGGAGGCTTCGAAAGAGAACACGTCGGTCTAGTGAACACGCTCATGCCATACCTTGTCGAGGCATATGAAAGTGCGCGTCAGACAGTGCAATTGGGAGTGTTGGACGGAACGCACATAGTCTACATCGCAACGATTCGAGGGCACCACACGGTTGTGACGCCGTCGAGCACCGACGACCGGCTGCCCGCGTACAGGACCGCTGGGGGCAAGCTCCTGCTTGCCTGCCGGTCGGCATCCGCACCGACTGTCACAAGCGACTCGGGGCCCAAG
>Ga0209051_1000530_pt1 | contig 47308 bp, 47 predicted proteins | sample AraplaCvi_mMS_r2_2_FD_184286 | JGI IMG/M metagenome (GOLD analysis project Ga0209051, IMG submission 184286) | Arabidopsis root microbial communities from North Carolina, USA - plate scrape MF_Cvi_mMS_r2 (SPAdes) (version 2) | ecosystem: Host-associated > Plants > Roots > Endosphere | place...
CTTCGTTCCGACCAACGTGATCTCGATCACCGACGGCCAGATCTTCCTGGAAACCAACCTGTTCAACGCCGGTATCCGCCCCGCCATCAACGCCGGTATCTCGGTGTCGCGCGTGGGTTCGTCGGCGCAGACCAAGGTCATCAAGGGCCTGTCGGGCGGTATCCGTACCGACCTGGCTCAGTATCGCGAGCTGGCTGCGTTCGCGCAGTTCGCCTCCGACCTGGACGAAGCCACCCGCAAGCAGCTCGACCGCGGTGCCCGCGTGACCGAACTGCTCAAGCAGGCCCAGTACAGCCCGCTGCCGATCTCGCTGATGGGCGCCACGCTGTTCGCGGTGAACAAGGGCTTCATGGACGACCTGGACATCAAGAAGGTGCTGCCGTTCGAACACGGGCTGCACCAGTTCCTGAAGTCCAGCCATGCTGCGCTGCTCGACAAGATCGAAAAGGCCAAGGCACTCGACAAGGACGCCGAAGCCGAGCTGACCGCCGCCATCACGTCGTTCAAGAAGTCGTTCGCCTGATCGGCCGGACAAGGAGCACTCATGGCAGCTGGTAAGGAAATCCGCGGCAAGATCAAATCGGTGGAAAACACCAAGAAGATCACCAAGGCCATGGAAATGGTCTCGGTTTCCAAGATGCGCAAGGCGCAAGAGCGCATGCGTGCCGCCCGCCCCTACAGCGAAAAGATCCGCAACATCGCGGCCAACCTGGGCAAGGCGAATCCCGAGTACACGCACGCGTTCATGAAGAAGAACGAGGCCAAGGCCATCGGCTTCATCATCGTCACGAGCGACAAGGGCCTGTGCGGCGGCTTGAACACCAACCTGCTGCGCGCCGTGACGGCCAAGCTGCGGGAAGCGCAGAGCGCGGGCATCGCGATCGAGTCGGTGGCCATCGGCAGCAAGGGCCTGGGCTTCCTGAACCGCATCGGTGCGCGCGTGGTGGCCCATGTCACCCACCTGGGCGACACGCCGCATCTCGACAAGCTCATCGGCCCGGTCAAGACGCTGCTCGACGCCTATGCGGAAGGCAAGCTGTCGGCCGTGTACCTGTGCTACACGAAGTTCATCAACACGATCAAGCAGGAGCCGCTCGTCGAGCAGCTGCTGCCGCTGGCCGCAGACTCGCTGCAGGTCGAGGCCGGCCAGCATTCGTGGGACTACATCTACGAGCCCGATGCGCAGAGCGTGATCGACGAGCTGCTGGTGCGCTATGTGGAGTCGCTGGTCTACCAGGCCGTGGCCGAGAACATGGCGTCCGAGCACTCCGCCCGGATGGTCGCAATGAAGGCGGCGACGGACAACGCCGGCAATGTGATCAACGAGCTCAAGCTGGTCTACAACAAGACCCGCCAGGCAGGCATCACCAAGGAGCTTTCGGAAATCGTGTCCGGCGCCGCTGCGGCTGCCGGTGTTTGATTGCGGCAATGGACCGGGCCACATTGCCATTCGCGCTTCGCACTGCGAACCGATAACCGAAGGCCTTTTTCTGGGGACTCTGCACAAATGAAGAAACTTCTCGTTCTGGTGGCCATGGCCGCCGCCCTGACTGCCTGCTCCAAGAAGGAAGAGGCGCCTGCTGCACCGCCGGCACCTGCCGCTGCACCGGCGCCCGCTCCCGCGGCGCCTGCCGCTCCGGCGGCACCGGCCGCGCCCGCAGCCGCCGCTCCCACGGCATCGGCCGCGGACCTGCCGCAGGAGTGCAACGACTACCTGGCCAAGGCCCAGGCGTGCGTGTCGGCGCAAAGCGGCGCTGCCGCCGATGCGATGAAGGCGAGCGTCGAGCAGACCAAGGCGGCATGGGCTTCGATGGGCACCGACAAGGCCGCGCTGGGCCAGGCCTGCAAGGCTGCCAGCGATGCCTTCGCCGCACAGGCCGCGGCCATGAAGTGCTGATCGGAAGTATCTGAAGAAACCAAGGGTGCCGGCCCGTCCGGCATTCTTGCAAAAGCGGCCCGCGATGGCACAAGGACGCTTCTGCAAGAACCTGTCGCAACATTATTGAGATCCAGAAGGAAACGCCATGGCTGAAGGAAAAATTGTCCAATGTATCGGCGCCGTGGTCGACGTGGAGTTCCCGCGTGACCAGATGCCCAAGGTCTATGACGCCTTGAAATTCGAAGGCGGCGGGCTGACCCTCGAAGTCCAGCAGCAGCTCGGCGACGGCGTGGTGCGCACCATTGCGCTCGGCTCGTCCGACGGCCTGCGCCGCGGCCTGATCGTGACCAACACCGGCGCGCCCATCACGGTGCCGGTCGGCAAGGCCACGCTCGGCCGCATCATGGACGTGCTCGGCCGTCCGATCGACGAGCGCGGCGACGTGAGCCAGGACCTCACCGCATCGATCCACCGCAAGGCACCCGCGTACGACGAACTGTCGCCTTCGCAGGACCTGCTGGAAACCGGCATCAAGGTGATCGACCTCGTGTGTCCGTTCGCCAAGGGCGGCAAGGTGGGCCTGTTCGGCGGCGCCGGCGTGGGCAAGACCGTGAACATGATGGAACTCATCAACAACATCGCCAAGGCGCACTCGGGCCTGTCGGTGTTTGCCGGTGTGGGTGAACGTACCCGCGAAGGCAACGACTTCTATCACGAGATGGCCGACTCCGGCGTCGTGAACCTCGAGAAGCTCGAGGACTCGAAGGTGGCCATGGTCTACGGCCAGATGAACGAACCCCCGGGCAACCGTCTGCGCGTGGCGCTGACCGGCCTGACCATCGCCGAGTCGTTCCGCGACGAAGGCCGCGACGTGCTGTTCTTCGTGGACAACATCTACCGCTACACGCTGGCCGGTACCGAAGTGTCGGCTCTGCTGGGCCGCATGCCTTCCGCCGTGGGCTACCAGCCGACGCTGGCCGAGGAAATGGGCCGCCTGCAGGAGCGGATCACGTCGACCAAGGTCGGCTCGATCACCTCGATCCAGGCCGTGTACGTGCCGGCCGACGACTTGACCGACCCGTCGCCCGCCACCACCTTCGCCCACCTGGACTCCACCGTGGTGCTGTCGCGCGACATCGCTTCGCTCGGTATCTACCCCGCCGTGGACCCGCTCGATTCGACCTCGCGCCAGCTCGACCCGAACGTGGTCGGCGAAGAGCACTACAACGTGGCCCGCGCCGTGCAAGGCACGCTGCAGCGCTACAAGGAACTGCGCGACATCATCGCCATTCTGGGCATGGACGAACTGGCACCGGAAGACAAGCTGGCCGTGGCCCGCGCCCGCAAGATCCAGCGCTTCCTGTCGCAGCCGTTCCACGTGGCCGAAGTGTTCACGGGCTCGCCCGGCAAGTACGTGCCGCTGGCCGAAACCATCCGCGGTTTCAAGATGATCGTGAACGGCGAAGCCGACCACCTGCCGGAACAGGCGTTCTACATGGTGGGCAGCATCGACGAAGCGTTCGAGAAGGCCAAGAAGGTCGCTTAAAAAGGAATCACCATGGCAGGCACCATTCATGTGGACGTGGTCAGCGCGGAAGAGTCGATCTTCTCGGGCGAAGCCAAGTTCGTCGCGCTGCCCGGTGAAGCCGGTGAGCTCGGCATCTACCCGCGCCACACCCCGCTGATCACGCGCATCCGTCCGGGTGCGGTGCGCATCGAAACGGCCGACGGCGGCGAGGAATTCGTCTTCGTGGCCGGCGGCATTCTCGAAGTGCAGCCCAACGCCGTCACCGTGCTGTCCGACACCGCGATCCGCGGCAAGGACCTCGACGACGAGAAGGCCAACCTGGCCAAGGCCGCCGCCGAGGAAGCGCTCAAGAACGCCAAGAGCGACATCGACATCGCGATGGCGCAGTCGGAACTGGCCGTGATGGCTGCGCAGATCGCTGCGCTGCGCAAGTACCGCCAGAAGAAGTAAGCAGGAGCGCAGAAAAGCTCTTCACGAAAAAGCCGCCTCCGGGCGGCTTTTTTGCGTCCGGCGCTCCTGCAAAAGCCCAACTTTGGTTTGAACATGGTCGAAGTTCGGCCTTGTCCGGCTGAAGCTGCGCCCCTAGTATTCGCCTTCGCCCCGGACTGCAGCGGCTGCAGCCGGCGGCCAAAAGAATATCTGGAGACAAAGCGCGTGGCACCCTGGAGTGGCATCACTGCGGACGAGATGCGGTTGCTGGAGACCACCTTCTGGTCGGCCGGCGGCTCGCGCCATGCCATGGCCGAACAGCTCGGCTTCTCCAAGAGCAAGGCCAATGCGCTGATCGCCGGCTTGGTCGAGCAAGGCCTGCTGGCCGAAGCGGGCCTGCAGCGTTCCTCGGGCGGGCGCCGCGCCGAGAACCTGCAGCTGCATGCCGGCCTCGGCGTGCTCGTGGGCATCGACATCGGCGCCACCAGTCTCGACGTTGCAGTGCTGCGCCCCGACCTCACGGTGCTCGCGCAGCACGACGAACCGGCCGATGTGCGCGAAGGCCCGGCCGTGGTGCTGGCGCGGGTGCGCGCGCTGATGCGGGAGCTGCTCGCGCGCTGCGGCCACGGCCCGAAGGAGGTGCTGGGCATCGGCATCGGCGTGCCAGGTCCGGTGAACTTCGAAATCGGCCAGCTCGTGAATCCGCCGCTGATGCCGGCCTGGGACAGCTTCTCGATCCGCGACTACCTGCGCGAGGACTACGCGGCGCCCGTCTTCGTGGACAACGACGTGAACCTGATGGCGCTCGGCGAGCTCTGGCGGCTGAAGCGTTCGCTCAACAACTTCCTCGTCATCAAGATCGGCACCGGCATCGGCTGCGGCATCGTCTGCCATGGCGAGGTCTATCGCGGCGCGGCCGGGTCGGCCGGCGACGTGGGCCACATCTGCGTGGACCAGGACGGCCCGCGCTGCCACTGCGGCAACGTCGGCTGCGTCGAGGCCATGGCCGCAGGCCCGGCCATCACGCGCATGGCCGTGCAGGCGGCCGAAGCCGGCGAAAGCGCCATGCTGGCCGAGTGCCTGCGCCTGCACGGGCGCATCGAGGCCGTCGACGTGGGCCAGGCGAGCCGCGCCGGCGATACGGCCGCGAACGGCATCATCCAGCGCGCGGGCAACCTCATCGGCCAGATGCTGGCGTCGGTGGTGAATTTCTTCAATCCCTCGCATGTGTTCATCGGCGGCGGCATCACGCGCATCGGGCCGCTGTTCCTGGCGGCCGTGCGGCAGAGCGTGTACCAGCGCTCGCTCGCGCTTTCGACGCGGCATCTCGAAATCCAGTACACGCCGCTGGGCGTGCAGGGCGGCCTGGTGGGTGCCGGCGTGCTCGCGATGCACGAAACGCTGAAGGTCCGCGGAGTGGCGCCATGACGGCAGCAGAAGAAACCAGGGGAAGCGTCGCGGTCGAATTCGACGGCGTGGTGAAGGCCTTCGGTCCGGTGCAGGTGCTGCACGGCGTGAGCTTCTCGCTCGCGCCCGGACGCGTGTACGGCCTGCTCGGCGAGAACGGCGCGGGCAAGTCCACGCTGATGAAGATCCTGTCGGGCTACGAGCCGCTCACCGGCGGCACGCTGCGCATCAACGGCCAGCCGCAGCAGTTCGCGAGTTCGCGCGACGCCGAGGCGCTGGGCATCGTGCTGATCCACCAGGAGTTCAATCTCGCCGAAGACCTGAGCGTGGCGCAGAACATCTTCCTCGGCCACGAGAAGAAGAAAGGCTGGCTGCTCGACGATGCAGCGATGGAGCGCGATGCCGCCGCCGCACTCGCCGCCGTCGGCCTGAACATCGATCCGCGCACCAAGGTGCGCAGGCTCATCGTGGCCGAGAAGCAGCTCGTCGAAATTGCGAAGGCCATTGCACGCCGAGCACGCCTGCTGGTCATGGACGAGCCGACGGCCACGCTCACGCCCGGCGAAACCGAGCGCCTCTTCAAGCTCATCGCCCAGCTGCGCGCCGACGGCGTGACCATCGTCTACATCTCGCACAAGCTCGACGAAGTGGAGCAGGTGACCGACGAGGTGATCGTGATGCGCGACGGCCGCTTCGTGGCGCGTGCGCCCACACCCGAGCTTACGCGCCACCAGATGGCCAACCTCATGGTGGGCCGCGAGCTGGCCGACCTGTACCCGCCGCGCGACGTGGTGGTGGCCGCCGACGCGCCCGCCATGCGCGTGCGCAACTTCAGCGTGCCCGGCTGGGCGCAGGATGTGAACTTCGAGGTGCGCCCCGGCGAGATCCTCGGCTTCGCGGGGCTGGTCGGCGCGGGCCGCACCGAGCTGTTCGAAGGCCTGCTGGGCCTCAGGCCCGCGGGCGGCGATGTCGAGATGCTCGGCAGGCCGGTGCCCCACCGCAAGGGTTGGCGCAATCCGCGCGATGCCGCCAGGCACGGCCTCACCTACCTGAGCGAGGACCGCAAGGGCAAGGGCCTGCACGTGAACTTCGGCCTGCGCCAGAACCTCACGCTGATGGCGCTCGAACGTTACGCGAAGCCATGGCTCCAGCCCGAGGCCGAACGCGGCGCGCTGGCCGAGGCCGTGAAGGACTACGGCATCCGCACCGGTTCGCTCGAGGTGCGCGCATCGTCGCTCTCGGGCGGCAACCAGCAGAAGCTCGCGCTCGCCAAGGTGCTGCAGCCCAGACCGAAGGTGGTGGTGCTCGACGAGCCCACGCGCGGCGTCGACATCGGTGCCAAGCGCGACATCTATTTCCTGATCCAGCGACTCGCCCGCGAAGGGCTCGCGGTGATCGTCGTCTCGTCGGAGCTGATGGAACTCATCGGCCTGTGCCACCGCGTCGCGGTGATGCGCGCGGGCCGCCTGGTTGCCACGCTCAACGCCGACCACTTGACTGAAGAGGAGCTCATCGCTCATGCCACCGGAACCGCAGACCTCCATGCCGCAGCCTGAAGCCGCGCAACACCGCAGCGGCGGCGGGCCGCGCTGGACCGAGCACCTGCACGGGCTCGGCCCGATCATCGGCCTGGTGCTGCTGTGCATCGGCGGCACGCTGCTGAACAGCGACTTCGCCACCGTTGACAACGCCATGAACGTGCTCACGCGCACGGCCTTCATCGGCATCATCGCGGTGGGCATGTGCTTCGTGATCATCTCCGGCGGCATCGACCTGTCGGTGGGCTCGATGGCGGCGCTCATCGCGGGCAGCGTGATCATGTTCATCAACTGGGCCGGGCCGGCCTCGGGCTCGCCGCTGATGGCGGTGGTGATGGGCGCGGTGCTCGCGGTGGTGCTGGGTGCGCTGTTCGGCCTGGCGCACGGGCTGCTGATCACCAAGGGGCGCATCGAGCCCTTCATCGTCACGCTGGGCACGCTCGGCATCTTCCGCGCCTACCTCACGTACTTTGCCGACGGCGGCGCGCTCACGCTCGACAACGAGCTGTCGGACCTCTATGCGCCGGTGTACTACGCAAGCCTCGCGGGCATCCCGGTGCCGGTGTGGGTGTTCGTGATCGTCGCGATCATCGGCGGCGTCATATTGAACCGCACGGCCTACGGGCGCTACGTGCAGGCCATAGGTTCCAACGAGCAGGTCGCGCGCTATGCGGCGGTGGACGTGGACCGCGTGAAGATCCTCACCTACGTGCTGCTCGGCGTGTGCGTGGGCATTGCCACGCTGCTCTACGTGCCGCGCCTCGGATCGGCCTCGCCGACCACGGGCCTCCTGTGGGAGCTCGAGGCGATTGCCGCGGTGATCGTCGGCGGCACCGCGCTCAAGGGCGGTGCGGGCAGCATCACCGGCACGGTGATCGGCGCCATCCTGCTCTCGGTCATCAGCAACATCCTGAACCTCACCAGCATCATCAGCGTGTACCTCAACGCTGCGGTGCAGGGCTTCGTGATCATCATCGTCGCGTTCCTCCAACGCGGCCGGCGCTAGTTCTTTCCCGTTCGTTCCGTTCCATCCACCAAGAGGAGACATCCAGCATGACAAGCTTCACACGTCGCATCGCACTCACGGCCGTGGCGACCGCAGCGCTCGCGAGCCTGCCCGCATTCGCTGCCGAGAAGGTGAACCTCGGCGTTTCGATTCCCGCGGCCACGCACAGCTTCATGGGCGGCATCAACTACTGGGCCAACCAGGCGAAGAAGGACCTGGAGAAGGAACACAAGGACCTGAAGATCACGATCAAGACCGCGGCCAACGCGCCCGAGCAGGCGAACCAGCTGCAGGACCTGTCGACCGTCACCAAGATCAATGCGCTGGTGGTGTTTCCGTTCGAATCGGCCGCGCTCACCAAGCCGGTGGCGCAGGTCAAGGCCAAGGGCGCCTACGTGACCGTGGTCGACCGCGGCCTCACCGACACCAGCGCGCAGGACGCCTACGTGGCCGGCGACAACACTGCCTTCGGCCGCATCCCGGCCGAGTACATCGCCAAGCAGCTCGGCGGCAAGGGCAACGTGGTTGCGCTGCGCGGCATTGCCACCACGCTGGACAACGAGCGCATGGACGCCTTCAACGCGGTGCTCAAGAACCATCCCGACATCAAGCTGCTCGACGCCAAGTACGCCAACTGGAACCGCGACGATGCCTTCAAGGTCACGCAGGACTATCTCACGCGCTTCAAGAACATCGACGCCATCTGGGCCGCCGACGACGACATGGCGGTGGGCGTGCTCAAGGCCATCGAGCAGGCCAAGCGCGACGACATCAAGATCGTCTTCGGCGGCGCGGGCGCCAAGGGCATGGTCAAGACCATCATGGACGGCAAGGACAAGCGCATCGGCGCCGACGTGAGCTACTCGCCCAAGTTCATCTACGACGCGATCAAGCTCACGGCCGAGGCGCGGCTGAAGGGCGAGAAGCTGCCCGCGACCACGATCATTCCTTCGGTGCTGATCACCAAGGAAAACGCCAAGGACTTCTACCACCCCAACTCGCCGTTCTGAGTTGCCTTGCTCCCTCAACCCTCGGGGAGAGGGGACAACTACCAGGACTTCCTATCGATGACTGATCAACCTCCCCGCAAGCTGCGCTGCGCCATGGTTGGCGGCGGCCGCGACGCCTTCATCGGCGCCGTGCACCGCAACGCCATGGCGCTCGACGGGCAGATCGAGCTCGTGGCCGGCGCGCTGTCGTCGAGCCCGGACAAGGCGCGCGCCTCGGGCCGCGACCTGCACCTGGCCGACGGCCGGAACCACGGCGACTGGCAGTCGCTGCTGGCCGACGAGCTGAAGCGCCCGCCCGAGGAGCGCATCGACTTCGTCTCCATCGTCACACCCAACCACGTGCACTTTCCGGTCGCGCAGGCCTTCGTCGAAGCCGGCTTCCACGTGGTGTGCGACAAGCCGCTGGTGCACACGCGCGCGCAGGCCGACGCGCTGGTTGCGGCCGTGAAGAAGCAGGGCACGCTGTTCGGCGTGACCTACAACTACACCGGCTACCCGATGGTGCGGCAGGCGCGCGAGATGGTCCGCTCGGGCCGGCTCGGCGAACTGCGCAAGGTGGTGGTCGAATACAACCAGGGCTGGCTCGCGAGCCAGCTCGAAGGCGCCGGCAACAAGCAGGCCGGCTGGCGCACCGACCCCGCGAGGAGCGGCGCGGCCGGCGCCATCGGCGACATCGGCTCGCACGCCGAGAACCTGGTCGCGAGCGTCACCGGCCTGGAGATCGAGAGCCTGTGCGCCGACCTGAGCGCGCTGGTGCCGGGCCGCATGCTCGACGACGACGGCAGCCTGCTGCTGCGCTTCAAGGGCGGCGCGCGCGGCGTGCTGATTGCCTCGCAGATCAACACCGGCCTGGAGAACGACTTGCGGCTGCGCGTCTCGGGCACGCTCGGCACGCTCGAGTGGCGGCAGGAGCAGCCGAGCCAGCTGGTGCACCTGCCGCAGGACGGGCCGAAGCAGATCTTCACGCGCGGCTCGCCCTGGCTGTGCGAGGCCGCGCAGCGCGCGAGCCGCCTGCCTGCCGGCCATCCCGAAGGCTTCGTCGAGGCCTTTGCCAACATCTATGCCGGCGTGGTGGCAGACATCCGCGCACGGCATTCAGGACAGCCGGCCGATGCCATCGCGGCCGACTACCCGCGCGTGGAAGACGGGGCGCGCGGCGTGCGCTTCATCGAGCGCACGGTGGCCTCGGCCCAAAGCGAATCAAAATGGACGCCCTGGTAGGGCCGCGGGCTCGCTTGCGCGAGTTCCAGGCGCACCGCATCGGGCGTTCATGACACCTTCTTCTTTCAAAGATCCGCCGCCTTCGAATCCACGGCCCTGGCTTCACGCCCTGGGCCGGCGGTGCCGCGCGCTCTGGCCGCTGAAGCTGGTCGGCAACACGGTCGCGACCGCGGGTTTCTTCCCGCTGTATTTCTGGATCATGAAGAACGCCGGCCAGCCCTGGACGCTGCCGCTCACTGCGCTCGACCGGCTGATCGCCTTCTGGCCGGCGCTGCTGCCGGTCTATCTTTCGCTGTGGCTCTACATCGCGCTGCCGGTGTTCCTTGCCAAGGACAGGCGTGAACTGTGGAGCTTTGCGCTGGGCTGCGCCTTCATGACCGGCATCGCGCTCGCGGTGTTCTGGTTCGTGCCGACAGCCATCCCGAATTTCAGCATCGACACCAGCCCGGGCACCTCGCTGCACTTGCTGAAAACCGTCGATGCGGCCGGCAACGCGTTTCCGTCGCTGCATGTGTCGTTCTCCGTGTTTGCCAGCGTGGTGCTCGCGCGGCAGCTGCGCGAGGTGGCTGCACCCGCATGGGCTCGCGCGCTCAACATCGCGTGGGCCGTGGCCATCGTCTATTCGACGATGGCGGTGCGCCAGCACGTGCTGGTCGACGTGCTCGGCGGGCTGGCGCTGGGCATCGGCTTCGGGTGGGCCTCGCGTCCCCGCAAGGCCGCGGTGGCGGCAGCCGCCGTGCAGGCACGGCCGGCGTAGGCCGATTGCGCTATTCCACCGGCGCACCGCGCGCGGTAGAACCTGGGCATCCTTTTCTTTGAACTGATGCGGAGCCCGCCATGAAGACTCGTCCATCGGCCATCGCCTTCTTCATGCTGGCCTGCAGCACGGCTTTGCCGGCACTGGCCATCGACTATCCCGCGCGCAAGCCCGGCCTCTGGGAGATGAAGATGGGGGACGGCGCCGGTGGCGCCAACAGCGCGCCGGCGCAGACCATGCAGCAATGCATCGACGCCGCCACCGACCAGGCGCTGCGCGACATGGGGCAGGGGATGGGCAAGGACGCCTGCTCGAAGCAGGAGATGCGCAGGGAAGGCGGCACGCTCGTGATCGATTCCGTGTGCAGCATGGGCACGACCACCGCCACCAGCCACGCGGTGGTCACGGGCGACTTCGGTTCCAGCTACCGGATGGAGAGCAGCTCGACCTACAAGCCGCCGATGATGGGCAAATCCGGCGGGAGCTTCGTCATGGAGGCGAAGTGGGTCGGCCCGTGCAAGGCCGGGCAGAAGCCCGGCGACATGATCATGGGGAACGGCATGAAGATGAACGTCATCGACATGATGAAGGGCCAGCCGAAGAAATAGCGCTGGCTGGCCCTAGCCCATGAGGCTCACGTGCGCCGACACCACGCGCCAGCCTTCCGGCAGGCGGGCCCAGGTCTGGCTCTGGCGGCCCGTGCGGTCGCTGCCCGCGCGCCTGAACTCGACGTTCGCGACCGCAAAGTCCTGCCCGAAGGTGGTGATGGCCTTGGCGGTGATCTCGCGCTCGAGGTTGACCGCAGGCCGGCCCTGGCGGAACGCGCGTATCGCGTCATAGCCGTAGAGGTTCTCGCCGGCGCCGTAGCGCAGCGTGTGCGGCGAACCCCAGAAGAGCCTGTCGAGCACCGGCACGTCGTTGGTGACGAGCGCGCGTTCGTACTCGGCGAACGCGGCCTCGACTTCGGCGAGCACGGCGGGCAGGTTGATGTCGGTCATGGAAACGGTCATGGCTTGTCTTACTTTCCGCCCCAGTGGACGAAGCGCCGCTCCGCCACCAGGAATACGAGGTTCATCACGTAGCCGAGCAGGCCCGCCGCGAAGATCGAGGCGTACATGTCGGGCATGTCGAAGATGGTCTGCGCGTTCATGATGCGCTGTCCGAGGCCATCGGTGGAGCCGATGAACATCTCGGCCACGATCACGATCACCAGTGCGATCGACACGCCCGAGCGCATGCCGACGAACACCTGCGGCATCGATTCCAGCAGGATCACGTCGGTCAGCACGCGCCAGCGCGGCGCGCCCATCACCTTGGCCGCGAGCTGGCGCTGCTTGCGCGCGCTCATCACGCCGTAGGCGACGTTGAACAGGATGGCCAGCGCCGCGCCGAAGGCCGCGACCGCGATCTTGGTGGCCTCGCCGACGCCGAACAGCACCAGGAACAGCGGGAACATGGCCGAGGCCGGCGTCGAGCGGAAGAAGTCGATCGCGAACTCGATCGATTCGTAGATCTTCTCGTTCGACCCCAGCACGATGCCGAGCGGCACCGCGATCACGAGCGCAAGGCCGAAGGACGTGACGGTGCGCACGATGGTCTTGAAGAAGTCGCCCCACAGCGTGCCGTGCGCAAGGCCGTTCCAGAAGGCGGCGAGGGCTTCGAGCGGCGAGGGCAGCAGCACCGGGTCGACCGCGCGCGTCGCATGCACGAAGGCCCAGAGGCCGATCAGCGCGGCGATGCCGAACAGCGGCCGCAGGCGGGCGCCGAAGGCGTTGGCTCGATGGGCGAGGCTCATGGCTTGCGCACCTCCCGCTGGAACACGTCCAGCGCGCGGGTCTTGGTGGCGATGAAGGCCGGCGTGATCGTGGTGTCGGCCGTGCGCGGGCGCGCCACGTCGAAGGGCAGGTTCTCGGCCACGCGCGTGGGCCGCTTGGTCAGCAGCAGCACCTCGTCGGCCAGCAGCACGGCCTCGTCGAGGTCGTGCGAGACCAGCAAGGTGGTTGTCCGGCGTTCGACCAGCACCTTCTGCAGCCGCTCGCGCAGGAACATCACCATCTCGTAGTCGAGCGCGGAGAAAGGCTCGTCGAGGAACAGCACCTCGGGATCGACCACCAGTGCCCGCATGATCGACACCAGCTGCTGCTGGCCGCCCGACATCTGGTAGGGGTAGCGCTGCAGGTCGAGCTTGACGTCGAAGCTCTCCATCAGCCTGTCCATGCGCGACTGCTGCTCCACCTTCGACAGGTTCAGGTACTGCAGCGGGTAGCGGATGTTGTCGATCGCGCGCAGCCACGGGAACACCGCCTCGCGGTAGTTCTGGAACACGTAGCCGATGCGCGTCTCGCGCGCTTCCTTGCCCTCGAACAGGATCTGGCCGCTGTCGCACGGCAGGATGCCCGCGATCATGTTGATCAGCGTGCTCTTGCCGCAGCCGTTGGGGCCGAACACCGACACGATCTTTCCCTTCGGAATGTCGAGGTCGAAGTTGTCGTAGATGGTTGCGTCCTGGAAGCGCTTGGTCAGCCCGCGGATCGTGATGTGCGTGCCCTTCGGGTACCAGCGGTGCGAGGCGCCGCCGTCCGCGGCATCGGGCGCGGCGGTGCCGATCGGCAGATGGGTGCTCATGGTGCGCATCAGAAGGCCCGCACCAGCGCCTTGCCGTCGATCCTGTCCTTGACCACGCCCAGCTCGGTGCCGATGTCGAGGAACTTCTGGAAGTCGCCCACATCGGCGGGGGTCATGTCCTTGGCCATCACGATGCGCGGCAGCGGCACGGTGGCGGCCAGCTCGGGCGGCACCTTCATGCCCTGCACCAGGTAGCCGCGCGCGCTGCTGTCGGCCTGCGCTTCCTTCACGCCGCGCGCCCACGCGGCGGCAAAGCGCCTGGCCACGTCGGGCTTGTCGGCCATGAACCTGCCCGACATCACGGCGCCGGCCGCGAAGGCCGAGGCGCTCTTGTTGCCCAGCAGGTAGGTGGAAATCACGCCGGCCTCGATGCGCTTGCCGATCTTCTGCGCAACCATGATGGTGGCCGATGGCTCGAGCGTGTAGCCGCCGTCGAAGTTGCCCGATTGCAGCGCGCCCAGGTGCACGCCGATCTGCTGCTCCTGGATCGTGAAGTCGCGGCCTTCGGTCAGGCCCACCTTCTTGAGCACCGCGCGCGCAGCGCCGATGTTGGCGGGGCCGGGCGCCGAGAACAGCTTGAAGCCGTTCCTGAAATCCTTCAGCGTCCGCGCCGGGCTGTCGGCCTTGACGACGAACTGCTCGATCACGTGCTGCGCGTTCTGCCCGTTGAGCGAGATGTACTTCAGCGTGTTGGGCCGGCGCGATTCCATGTTGGCGCCTTCGAGCGTCACCAGGTTCACCGCCGCATCGATGCCGTTCGACACCAGCGCCTGCACGGTCAGCGGGTGGCTGGTCATGGGCACCTCCTCGATCTCCAGGTCGGCCTCCTTGAAGTAGCCGCGGTTCACGGCCACGTAGAACGGCAGTGCCGCGCTCGAGGGAAACACGCCGACCTTGATCCGGTCGGCCGCCTGGGCCGGCAGCACCGCGAACGCGGCGAGGACGAAGGCCGCGGCGCCGGCGAGACGGGCGGCGGCACGAAGGGGCGCGGCGAAGGAAAGCTCAGGGCGTGGCATCGTGGGGTTCTCCGGAACGGGGTGGCGGGGTCAGGGCGGTCAGGGCGGGATAGGCAAGCGGATCGAAGAAGGAGCTGCCGGCGCGGTACGCGCGCGCGGCCGACATGTCGGGCGGCGCGCCGTCTTCCACCGCGCCTTCGAAGGTGAGCTCGAGCTGCACGCCGCTCGGGTCGTAGACGAACAGCTGCCACAGCGTGGTGCCGGGCACGAGGAATTCGCGCCAGTCCAGCCCCGCGGCGCGAAAGCGCGCGACATAGGCGTGGTAGCCCGAGCAGGCCAGCGACACATGGTCGATGGCGCCGCTGCCGTGCGGCACCTGGCCGCCCTGGCCGAGCGCCGGGCCGCCGGCATAGACGTGGATGATGGCCTGGCCGCCCGGCTGTCCGCAGGCCAGCCATGCGCCGGGGTAGCCGAAGTCGGGCCGCGCGATCTCGCGCAGGCCGATCACGCCGGTCCAGAAGGCGCGGGTGCGGCCAAGGTCCGCGGTCTTGATCGCGAGATGGAAGAGGCCGTGCGTGATGGCGGCGTTCGTCGTTGTCATGGCGTTGGCACCGGCTCGCGCTGGCCCAGCGACACGTCGCGGAACAGGGTGGAAAGGTCGCCGAGGAACCCGGGCCCGGTCTTCCAGCGCGTTCCGGCCACCGGATCGGCGCCGGCCAGCATGGTGTCGGTGGCCGTGATCGACAGCGCCATCGCGAAGCGGATGCGCTCGCGCCGCGCGGCGTCCACCAGCGCCAGCCAGTCGCGCGGCGCCTGGCGGCCGGCGCGGATCTCGCGCTCGAGGATCAGCGCGGCGGCGCAGGCGTCCTCCATGGCCTGGGTCGCGCCCTGGCCCAGCGTGGGGGCCATGCCGTGGGCGCTGTCGCCCAGGTACATCACATTGAAATCGGCTTCGCCGAACAGCACGTCGGACTCCTGCATGCGGGCCCAGTGGCTGTGCGGCAGGTTTGCGCACATGGCGTCCATCAGCCATTGCACCTGCGCGCTCGGCGCACCCCGCGCGGGCCGGTAGGTGGCGCGCATCGTGGCTTCGGTCTTCCATTCGTCGCGCAGCGGCGCGCCGGGTTCGACCGGGTAGGTCGCCGCGATGTAGACATGCCCCGGCGGCACGCGGAAGGCCAGCAGCCGGTGCGGGCCGTTGAACCACTGGCCGTAGTCGTCGATCAGGCCGGCGCTGGTGTCGGGCACCAGCGTGCGCAGGATCGCCACGCCCACATGGCGCGGCTCGGGCAGGCCCGAGAACGCGGCGCGGGTGGCGGAATAGCGGCCGTCCGCGCCGACCAGCAGGTCGATGTCGTCGATGCGGTGCTCGACGCCGCCCTGGACGTAGCGCACGGCGGTGCGTCCGTCGCCGCCCGTGGCCCCGGCGATCGACGCGATTTCGCAGCCATACCGGATCGCCGCGCCCGCGCCTTCGCGCAGCACGCGGTAGAGCTCCGACCAGCGGATGCGGATGCCGGGGTTGTCCGCCACCTGCGACAGCGGCAGGTCGAACAGCACCGTGCCGTCGGTCAGGGCGATCTGCCAGTGCTTCCACGGCAGGCTCGCGGCCTCGACCTCGGCGGCCAGCGCCGCGTCGCACAGGCGCAGCGCCTTGACCGCATTGGGGCCCACGTTGAGGCCGGTGCCGGCCTCGGAGTGGTCGTCGGGGCCGACGCGCTCCAGGCAATGCAGTTCGACGCCGGGCAGCGCGGCGAGCCGGCGGGCCAGGATGGCGCCGGCCACGCCGGCTCCGATGATCACGATCTTCATGCGGATGAGCTCTCGCTGAGAGGCGCCGCCGCGGCAGGCGCGCGACGCCGGTGTTGCCGGAAATGGCGTGGTTCGAAGGCGTGGCCGGTGGCGTGCATGGTGGGGGCGGGCACCTGCAGGATGCGTACCAAGTCCGCACCGGCATCGGTTTGCAAGCGTGCCGTCATGCCGCGTGCGCGATCACCGCGACCAGTCCGCCGCCGTCCGGCCCCTGGTGCTCGGCGCCGCCCGAAACGAAGATGCGCGCGTCCCCCAGCACGCCGGCCACCATGCCGCCGACCGCGCCGCGGATGTGGCGCTGGGCATTGATGTCGGTGTCGTCGAGCATGGTGTGGCGCAGGCCGCGCACGTGGCCGCGGCGGTCGGGCTCGCACTTGACGAACACCGCCGCCACCCGTGCTGCATCGGCCGCGCTCAGCTGGGGCGCCGCGTTCATGCCCAGCGGCCGCAGCGCCTCGGCCACCGCGCCGATGTCCAGCGCGTCGCGCATCGGTGCGCAGGCCATGCGCAGCGTGCCTTCCCATGCCGCGCTGTGGCCGAGCACGATCACTTCGTTGGCCTCGACCTCGACGCCCGACGAAATGCTCGCACGGCGGGAGAAGCGCTCGAAGTCGGCCAGCATCGAGGCCTCCAGCGCCGGGTCGTCGGGCAGCTCGCCCAGTGCGATCGCCACGCCGAAAGCGCCGGCGGCACGCGCCGCCGCCATCGAGCGGCCCGAGTCGGCGGTCAGCACCGTGTGGCCGGCCGCGGCGGCGGCCTGGGCGCGCGCGGCCGTCACGCAGGGGCACTTGACCTGCACGAAGGCCACGTCCTCGGCGCGGGCGATGCCGGCGCCGCGCATCGCCTCGCGCACCGCGCCGGCCACCGACGCCACCTGCGCCCAGCGCCCGACATGCTGCGCGGGCAGCGGCGCGCTGACGGCCGTGCCGATCGCCAGCGCGCCCGGGCCGGGCCCGGCGGCCGCGGCGGGCCGCCCGGTGCGCGCGAACACCACGTAGTGCGGGCTCAGCACACCCTCGGTGCCGCCCGACAGGATGCAGGGCAGCTCGCGCAGCAGTTCGGCGGCCGGCCGGCCCAGCCGCGCGGCCAGCAGGCTCATCAGCGTCTGGGTGAAGTAGCCGCGCGTGAAGTCGTTGACGCCGCCATTGCCTTCGGTCTTGCCGATCACGGCCACCACCTGCGCGGGCTCGATCACGCCCTCGTCGAACAGCGCGGCGAGCGCCGAGAGGTCGCCCGGATGCGCCATCGGCAGGCGGTGCACGGCCAGGCACGGACGCGTGGCGGCCTGCGTCGGCGCGGTGCCTGGGGGAAGAAGAGCGTGGGCGTTCATGGATGCTGCGGTGCAACAGATGAACGCAGTATGGGCAGCCGGGGTGCAAACCTCCAGCGCAATGTTTCGCTCGGACCGAGCGCAAATTGTGTGCGGTGCGCGATTCGCCGCCTTGATGGCGCGCGCCCCCGGGCCGCTCAGCCCGGCAACGCTGCCAGCCGGTTGACCAGCGTTTCCATGAACGACAGCGTGGCGATCGGCAGCATGCGGCCGGCGCGCGCCGCCAGCACCAGCTGGCTGTGCGCCAGCGCCCGGTCCGACAGCGGGATCGACACCAGCTCGCCGCGCCGCACCTCGTTGAGCGTGCCGATCTGGAACTGGAAGCTGATCGCGCCCGTCTGCCGCGTGAACTCCTTGAGCGTCTGCACGGTGCTGGCCTCCAGCGCGACCTGCAGCGCGATGCGCGAGCGCGCCATCACGTCGTCGAGCAGCCGGCGGCTGCCGAACGACCGGTCGCCCAGCGCCACGGTGTACTTCTGGCAATCGGCCAGCCGCAGCGTGGCGCGCCTCGCCAGCGGATGGTCGGGCCGCAGCATTGCGCACAGCGGCTGCGCGATCGCGCTGATCACGCGCAGCGTCTCCGAGGGCTGCGGGTCGTGCACCAGGATCAGTTCCACATCGTCGGCCATCAGCGACGCGACCAGGTTGCCCGTCACGCCCGAGACGATCTGGAACTGCACGCCCGGGTGCGTCTGCTGGTAGTGCGCGATGGTGCCGGGGATCAGGTCGGTCGCGACCGATTCGGCGCAGCCGATGCGCACCGTGCCGCGCACCAGCCCGCGCAGTTGCTCGATCTGCGACTCGGCCGAGCGCATGTCGGCCATGCTGCGCCGCACCGCGGTGATCAGCACCTCGCCCGCTGCCGTGAGGCGCACGCCGCGCGGCAGGCGCTCGAACAGCGGCGTGCCGATGTCGGACTCGATCTCGAGGATCTTGCGGTTGAGCGCCGTCGAGGCCACGTGCAGCTTCTCGGCTGCCTTGCGGATCGACCCCGCGCGCGCGACGGCATCGAGGTAGACGAAGTGGCGAGGCGGATGCAGCATGGGGAGTGGGTGGCGAAGATTGTTCCACAGGGCCATGCGCGGCCGGGCCGGCGAAGCGAGCGTAGGCCGCTGCCCACAGCGCTTTGCGCCCGGCCTTCGGCACGCGGAGCGCCGTGCCGGCCTACGATGTCGGGCCATGACCGCGCCGCTGTCCCACAGTTCCGCCTTGCGCCCTGGCGACCTCGTGGTGGCGCGGCCCGAGGGCCTCTACTGCCCGCCGGGCGATTTCTACATCGACCCCTGGCGGCCGGTGGTGCGCGCCGTCATCACCCACGCGCATTCCGACCACGCGCGCGCCGGCCACGGCCACTACCTCGCGCACACCGACAGCGCCGGCACGCTGCGCACCCGCCTTGGCGGCGACATCGCGCTGCAGACGCTGCCGTACGGCGAGGCGATCGCGCACCACGGCGTGCGCATCTCGCTGCATCCGGCCGGCCACGTGCTGGGCTCGGCGCAGGTGCGGCTCGAACACGGCGGGCGCGTGTGGGTGGCCTCGGGCGACTACAAGACCGAGCCCGACGGCACCTGCGCGCCCTTCGAGCCCGTGCCCTGCGACACCTTCATCACCGAGTCGACCTTCGGCCTGCCGATTTACCGCTGGCCCACGCAGGCGGCACTATTCGCAGAGATCGACGCCTGGTGGCGCGCCAACGCGGAGGCCGGCCGCGCGTCGGTGCTGTTCTGCTATGCCTTCGGCAAGGCGCAGCGCATCCTGCATGGCGTGGATGCCTCCATCGGGCCGATCGTGGTGCACGGCGCCGTGGAGCCGCTCAACGCGGTGTACCGCGCCGCGGGCGTGGCCTTGCCGCCGACGCTGCGCGTGACCGATCCGGGCGTCGATGCCGCGCTGCTCAAGCGCGCGCTGGTGCTGGCACCGCCCTCGGCCCAGGGAACGCCGTGGATGCGCCGCTTCGGCAACAACCATGCCGACGCCTTCGCGAGCGGCTGGATGCAGCTGCGCGGCACGCGCCGGCGGCGCGGCGTGGACCGCGGCTTCGTGATGTCGGACCACGCCGACTGGCCCGGCCTGCAGCAGGCCATTGCGGGCACGGGGGCCGAGCGGGTGTTCGTGACCCACGGCAGCGTGGCGGTGATGGTGCGCTGGCTCAGCGAGAACGGATTGGATGCGCAGGGCTTCAGGACCGAGTACGGCGACGAGGACGACCAGGAGACTCCCTCCCCTTCCGGGGGAGGGCCGGGGAGGGGGCTGGCGGCGCTCGATGGGGACGCCGAGAGCCCCCATCCCAACCTTCCCCCGGAAGGGGAAGGAGCGAAGGCATGAAAGCGTTCGCCGCGCTCTACCGCGAGCTCGACGCCAGCACTTCGAGCCTCGCCAAGCAGGCCGCGCTGCAGCGCTACCTGCGCGAGGCCGATCCGGCCGATGCGGCGTGGGCCGTGTACTTCCTGGCTGGCGGCAAGCCGCGCCAGCTGGTGCCCACCAAATTGCTGCGGCTGCTCGCGCAGGAGGCCGCGGGCCTGCCCGAATGGCTGTTCGACGAGAGCTACGAGGCGGTCGGCGACCTGGCCGAAACCATCGCGCTGCTGCTGCCGCCGCCCACCGAGGCGCACGACCTCGGCCTGGCGCGCTGGGTCGAGGAGCACCTGCTGCCGCTGCGCGAGGCCGGCAAGGCGGCGCCCGACGAACTGCCCGCACGGCTGCGCGCGCAGTGGCGCCAGCTCGCGGCCGAAGAACGGCTGGTGTACTTCAAGCTCATCACCGGCGCCTTCCGCGTGGGCGTGTCGAAGCTGCAGGTCACGCAGGCGCTCGCGGGCGTGGGCGGCATCGATCCCAAGCGCGTGGCGCAGCGCCTCATGGGCTACACCCACATCGGCGGCCGGCCGCGCGCGGAAGACTACCGCGCGCTGATCGCGCCGGAGTCGGGTGCGGAGCAGGTGCAGAAGACCAGCGGCCAGCCCTACCCGTTCTTTCTCGCGCATGCCTTCAACCTGCCGCTCGAGCAATTCGATGCCGTGCTCGGCCCGCCGGCCGACTGGATCGTCGAATGGAAGTGGGACGGCATCCGCGCGCAGCTGGTCAAGCGCGCAGGCGCCGCATGGCTGTGGTCGCGCGGCGAGGAGCTGGTGACCGAGCGCTTCCCCGAGCTGGCCGTGCTGGGCGATGCGCTGCCCGACGGCACAGTGCTCGACGGCGAGATTGCCGTCTGGCGCGGCGACCGGGTGCAGCCCTTCGCGGAGCTGCAGAAGCGCATCGGCCGCAAGACGCTGGGCGCGAAGCTGCTGCGCGAGATCCCGGTGGTGCTGCTGGCCTACGACCTCCTCGAATGGGAAGGGCGCGACCTGCGCGCGCTGCCGCAATCGGAGCGCCGGCTGCTGCTCGACGAGCTGGTCACGCGCATGCAGCATCCCTCGCTGCTGCCGAGCCCCATGCTCACCGGCATCGAGTGGAGCGACTTCGCACGCCGGCGCGAAGCGGCGCGCAGCATGGGCGTGGAGGGCATGATGCTCAAGCGCCGCGACGCGCAGTACGGCGTGGGCCGCACCAAGGACGTGGGCGTGTGGTGGAAGTGGAAGATCGATCCGCTCAGCATCGACGCCGTGCTTGTCTACGCACAGCGCGGCCACGGCCGGCGCGCGAGCCTCTACACCGACTACACCTTCGCCGTCTGGGACGGCCCGCCCGAACAGGAAGGCCGCAAGCTCGTGCCTTTTGCCAAGGCCTATTCGGGCCTCACCGACGCCGAGATGGCGCGCGTGGACGCGATCATCCGCAAGACCACCGTCGAGAGCTTCGGCCCGGTGAAGAGCGTCAAGCCCACGCTGGTGTTCGAGCTGGGCTTCGAAGGCATCGCGCGCAGCACGCGCCACAAGAGCGGCATCGCGGTGCGCTTTCCGCGCATGCTGCGCTGGCGCGAGGACAAGCCGGTGGCGGAAGCCGACACCCTGCAGACGCTGGCCGCGCTGCTGCCGTCATGACCACGCAGCCGGACCCCGCATCTCTCCCTCCCCTCCCGGGGGAGGGCCGGGGTGGGGGCCAGCGGCGTATCAAGGATCCGCCGCCTCTCGAAGGCCGCGTGCCCCCATCCCAACCTTCCCCCGGAAGGGGAAGGAGCAAGGCAGCAGCATTCAAGGCGGCGCTCGATGCGTGGTTTGCAGCGCGCGGCTGGAAGCCTTTCAAGTTCCAGCGCGACGTGTGGAAGGCGGTGGCTGCAGGGCGCTCGGGGCTGCTGCATGCGACCACCGGCGCAGGCAAGACCTACGCCGTGTGGCTCGGCGCGCTGCAGGCGTTCTCGTCCGCGGCACCGCCACCCTCGCGCAGCGGAAAGACCACGCCGCCGCCGCTCACCGTGCTGTGGATCACGCCCATGCGCGCGCTCGCGGCCGACACGCTGCGCGCGCTGCAGCAGCCGCTCGAGGTGATGGATGCCCAGGGCATCGACGTGCACCGCTGGAGCGCCGGCGCGCGCAGCGGCGACACCTCGCCGGCCGAGCGCAGCGCGCAGAACGAGCGCCTGCCCACCGTGCTCGTCACCACGCCCGAGAGCCTGTCGCTGCTGCTCGCGCGCGCCGATGCCAGCGAGGTGCTGGGCCGCGTGAAGATGGTGGTGGTCGACGAATGGCACGAGCTGCTCGGCAACAAGCGCGGCGTGCAGGTGCAGCTGGCGCTCGCGCGGCTCAGGCGCTGGAATGCGGGGCTCGCGGTGTGGGGCATGTCGGCCACTCTTGGCAATCTGCAGGAGGCCATGCACGCCTTGCTGGGGCGTGAAGAGGGTGTGCTGGTGCAGGGCGCGGTGCCCAAGAAGTTGATTGTCGATTCGCTGCTGCCCGGCCGTGCCGAACGCTTTCCGTGGGGCGGCCACCTGGGCCTCACGATGCTGCCGCAGGTGCTCGACGAGATTGCCGCCAGCAGCACCACGCTGGTGTTCACCAACACGCGCTCGCAATCGGAGATCTGGTACCAGGCCATGCTCGAGGCGCGGCCCGAATGGGCCGGCATCATCGCGCTGCACCACGGCTCGCTCGACCGCGCGGTGCGCGAGTGGGTCGAGCTGGGCCTCAAGAACGGCGAACTCAAGGCCGTGGTCTGCACCTCGAGCCTGGACCTGGGGGTGGACTTCCTGCCGGTCGAACGCGTGCTGCAGATCGGCTCGCCCAAGGGCGTGGCGCGGCTGCTGCAGCGCGCGGGGCGCTCGGGCCATGCGCCGGGCCGGCCCTCGCGCATCACGCTCGTGCCCACGCACAGCATCGAGATGGTCGAAGGCGCCGCGGCGCGCGCGGCCATCGCGGCCGGCCACATCGAGGCGCGCCACACGCCGCTGCAGCCGCTCGACGTGCTGGTGCAGCATCTGGTCACGGTGGCGCTCGGCGGCGGCTTCGTGCCCGACGATCTGTATGCCGAAGTGCGCGGCACCGCCGCCTATGCGGATCTGTCGCGCGAGAGCTGGGCCTGGTGTCTGTCCTTCGTCTCGCAGGGCGGGCCTTCGCTGGCCGCCTATCCTGATTACCGCCGCGCGGTGCCTGATGCAGAGGGCGTCTGGCGCGTGCCGGATGCGCGGCTTGCGCGGCGGCACCGCATGAACATCGGCACCATCGTGAGCGACGCCAGCATGGCGGTGCAGTACATGGGCGGCGCCAGGATCGGCAGCGTCGAGGAGGGCTTTGTCGCGCGCATGAAGCCCGGCGACTGCTTCCTGTTCGGCGGCCGGCTGCTCGAGCTCGTGCGCATCCACGACATGACGGCCTGGGTGCGGCGCGCCACTGGCAAGCGCGCCGCGGTGCCGCGCTGGAACGGCGGGCGCATGCCGCTGTCGACCACGCTGGCCGACGCAGTGGTGCAGCAGCTCGCGCTGGCCGGCGAGGGGCGCTATCCATCGCCCGAGCTGCAATGCGTGCGGCCGCTGCTCGAGATCCAGCAGCAATGGTCGGCCCTGCCCACGCCCGAGACCCTGCTGGCCGAAACGCTCGCCACGCGCGAAGGTTCGCACCTGTTCCTCTATCCCTTCGCGGGCCGGCACGTGCACATGGGGCTTGCGAGCCTGCTGGCCTGGCGCGTGGCGCAGCACGAGGCGCGCACCTTCTCCATCGCGGTGAACGACTACGGCTTCGAGCTGCTGAGCGCCACGCCGGTCGACTGGCTCGCGCTGCTGCCGCAGGTGCTGCGCCTGCCCCAGGGCGAGGATGCGCATGCCACGCTGCTGCACGAGGTGCTGGCCTCGCTCAACGCGGGCGAACTGGCACAGCGCCGCTTCCGCGAGATTGCGCGCGTCTCGGGGCTGGTCTTTCAGGGCTATCCGGGCGAGAAGCGCAGCAGCAGGCAACTGCAGGCCTCCTCGTCGCTGTTCTGGGAGGTGTTCCGCAAGTACGACCCGGCGAACAAGCTGCTGCTGCAGGCCGAGCAGGAACTGCTTGCGCAGGAACTCGAGATCGGGCGCCTGGGTGCCAGCCTCGCGCGCATGGCGGCTCAGCAGCTGGTGCTGAAGCCGCTCGAGCGGCCCACGCCGTTCTCGTTCCCGCTCATGGTCGAGCTGTTCCGCGAGAAGCTGTCGAACGAGAACGTGGCCGACCGCATCGCGCGCATGGTCGAGCAGCTCGAAAAGGCCGCGGGCGGCGTGGTCACGGCCGGGGGCGTGGAGCGCGTGAAGCGCACGCTCGCATTCGGCCAGGAAGGCCCGGGCAAGCCGCCGGCCGCGCCGCGCCGCGAACGCAGGCGGCCGTCGCGGCCCTTGCCGCCGTTGTGAGCGTGCTCAGCCCGCGCCGTGCGCCTTGACCCAGCGCACGATGTCCGCCGCGCCCATGGCGCCGGCCTGGCGCGCCACTTCGCGGCCGCCGCGGAACAGCGCCAGCGTCGGGATGCTGCGAATGTTGAAGCGCGCGCCCAGCGCCGGCACGGCTTCCGTGTCCACCTTGGCCAGCCGCACCTGCGGTTCGAGCTGGGCTGCAGCCTGTTCGTAGCCCGGCGCCATCTGGCGGCAGGGGCCGCACCAGGGCGCCCAGAAGTCCACCAGCACCGGGATTTCATTGCGCGCAATGTGGCGGTCGAAGGTCTTTTCGTCCGGCAGCGCGGCGGAATGGCCGGTGAACAGCGCGCGGTGGCAGCTGCCGCAGTCGGGCGCACTGCCCAGCTGCGCGGCGCGCACGCGGTTGGTCGTGTGGCAGTGCGGGCAGACGATGTGCAGCGAAGGCGTTTCGGTCATGACGAAGAACTGGGGTCCGCGGGGTGAATTGCAAGACGGCCGCCGGCCCGGCCGTCTTTTGCGACACTCGTGGCCCGTGACCGCTTCGAATCTCCCCGCATCGGCGCTCCCCGTCCAGTGGGCCGGCGAACTGTTGCACCTGTTGCCCGAGCATGCCGTCTGGTGGCCCGAAGGCCGCGTGCTGTTCATTGCCGACCTGCACATCGGCAAGGCCGCGACCTACCGCGCGCTCGGCCAGCCGGTGCCGGGCGGCACCACGCAACAGAACCTGGCGCGGCTCGACGCGCTCGTCGCGGCCCATGCGCCGCAGCGCATCGTGTTCCTTGGCGATTTCCTGCATGCGGCGCAGGCGCGCACGCCGCAGGTGCTGGCGGCGCTGGCCGCCTGGCGCGCCGCGCATGCCTCCGTCGGCATGACGCTGGTGCGGGGCAACCACGACAGCCGCGCGGGCGATCCGCCCGCCGCGCTCGGTATCGAGGTGGTCGACGAGCCCTATCTGCTCGGGCCTTTTGCCTGCTGCCACCATCCGCAGGCGCATGCCACGCACTTCGTGCTCGCGGGGCACCTGCATCCCGTGTGCAGGCTGCATGGCCCGGGACGCGACAGCGTGCGGCTGCCGTGCTTTGCAAGCGATGCGCAGCAGGCCGTGCTGCCGGCGTTTGGCGAGTTCACGGGCGGGTGGCTGATGGAGCGTGCGCCGGGGCGGCGTTTCTACGCAGTGGGCGGCGCGGCCGTGTGGGCGCTGCCGTCATCGGAGTAAGGATTTAGCTCCTTCCCCCTCCGGGGGAAGGCTGGGATGGGGGCAGGCAGAGCGTGCCCACTGCCAACGCCGCTTGCCCCCACCCCGGCCCTCCCCCGGGAGGGGAGGGTGAAATTCAAAGAACCACAGGCTCGTCGGGCAGTTCGTTGGTGTCGGGTGCGTCCTCGGCCAACGGAAAGTGCGCCACCAGCAAGGCCGACATCTCTTCCAGCGCCTGCGTGAGCCCGTCCTCGAAGCGGCCTTCGCGGAAGGCCGCGCCCATGCGCTGCGCCATTGCGGCCCATTCGGCATCGTCGACGCGCGCATCGATGCCGCGGTCGGCCACGATCTCGATCGCATGCTCGGCCAGCAGCAGGTAGATCAGCACGCCGTTGTTGTGCTCGGTGTCCCACACGCGCAGCTTGCCGAACAGCGTGACGGCACGCTCGCGCGCCGAAGCATCGCGCCGCAGGTAGGACCATGGCAGGCCCGCCTCCACGCAGATGCGGATCTCGCCGCTGTGGCGGCGCTCGCTCGCGGCCACGCGCGCCGCGAGGCGTTCCATGGCGGCATCGGGCAGCACGCGCCGCACATCGGCTTCATCCATCCACTGGTGGCGCCAGATGCGGGCCAGCTTCGAGAAAAGCGTTGCCGTTGCCATGCCTACCAGTCCCCCGAGGCGCCGCCGCCCCCGAAATCGCCGCCGCCGCCGGAGCTGAAGCCACCGCCGCCACCGCTGCTGCCGCCGCTGCTCCAGCCGCCGCCACCGCCGCCGCCCCAACCACCGAAGCCGCCACCACCACCGCCGCGGCGTCCCGGGCTCGTCGCAGCCACGGCCGAGAACAGCGACACCATCAGCGCCGCCAGGCCCGCCAGCACCGCGATGACGATGCTGGTCGTGATGAGGAAGGCAATCACGCCGATGCCGCCGCCCATGACCACCGAGCCCAGCTTCTTGCCGACGATCGAGCGCACGATCGGCGCCGCGATGAAGACGCCCACGAACAGGAAGATCGCGAGGTTCTCCCAGTCGATGCCTTCGCTGGAATCCTTGCCGCCGTCGCCACTGGAAGGCGCGGGCAGCGCCTCGCCGTCGACCAGCCCGATGAGCCGGGCCACGGCCGCGTTCAGCCCGCCCGCGAAGTCGTTGTTGCGAAAGCGCGGCTTCATCTCCTCGTCGATGATGCGGATGGCCGCCAGGTCGGGCACTGCGCCCTCGAGTGCCTTGGCCACTTCGATGCGCATCTTGCGGTCGTTCTTGGCCACGATCACCAGGATGCCGTCGCCGACCTCCTTGCGCCCGATCTTCCAGGCGTTGCCCACGCGGTTGGCATAGCTCGCAATGTCTTCGGGCTCGGTGGTGGGCACCATCAGCACCACCATCTGCGAGCCCTTGCGCTGTTCGAATGCGGCCAGCTTGGCTTCGAGATCGGCGCGCTCGGAGTCGGCCAGCGTCTGCGTCTGGTCGATCACCCGCGCCGTGAGCGCCGGCACCGGCAGCAGGCCCTGCGCCCATGCCGCCGCCGCAAGACCGCCCCATGCGGCCGCAGCCAGCAGGACGGTGGCCAGTGCGCGGCGGAAGAGGGCAAGAGCCATCAGGCGGGCGTCTTACTTTTTAGGTGCACTGAAATCGACCGTGGGCGGCGTCGAGATCTGCGCTTCGTTCTGCACCGAGAAGTTGGGCTTGGGCTGGTAGCTGAAGATCTTGGCCGTGATGTTGGTCGGGAAGCTGCGCGCCAGCACGTTGTACTCCTGCACCGTCTGGATGTAGCGGTTGCGCGCCACGGTGATGCGGTTCTCGGTGCCTTCGAGCGTCACGCGCAGGTCGCGGAAGGCCTGGTTGGCCTTCAGCTCCGGATAGCGTTCCGCCACCACCATGAGCCGCGAGAGCGCCGAGGAAAGCTCGCCCTGCGCCTGCTGGAACTTGTTGAAGGCCTCGGGGTTGTTGAGCGTCTCGGGCGAGACCTGGATCGAGGTGGCCTTGGCGCGCGCCTCGATCACCTTGGTGAGCGTGTCCTGCTCGAAGCTGGCCTCGCCTTTCACGGTGGCCACGATGTTGGGCACCAGGTCGGCGCGCCGCTGGTACTGGTTGAGCACCTCGCTCCAGGCCGACTTGCTGGCCTCGTCGAGCGACTGGAACTGGTTGTAGCCGCAGCCGCTCAGCGACAGCGCCGCTGCAAGAATCAGGAGCCAGCGTTTCATCATCGTCATTTGCATTACCTCCGCAGAAGGAAGCCGAAGTTAGCATAGAAGGCTCCATGGCCCTCGATCCTCTCCATGCGCTGCAAGGCGCGAACCGCGCAGCATTGCCCGCTGCGGCGGCAGGCGCCGGCACGCTGCTGATGGCCGGCGCGACCGGCGCCTTGGGCCAGGAGCTGCTGCGCCGGCTTGCGGGCAGCCACCGCTTCGCCCATGCGCGCGTGCTGGCGCGCGAGCCCATACGCGACGGGCTGCGCGGCGTTGAAACCTACCTCGCCCCCGGCCTGCCGATCGCGCAATGGCCGCTGATATCGGCCGACAGCGCGGTCATCGCCTTCGACCCGCCGCGGCTCTACCACGACCGCGAACGCGCGCTCTGGGTGCCGCAGCCTTCGGACCTGCCCGAGCTCGCGCGCTGGCTGCGCGCCTGCGGCGTGCAAACGCTGGCCATCGTGCAGCCGCACGACCAGGGCAAGCTGCCCGAGGCGCTCAAGCGCGGCCTTGCGAGCCTCGACGAGCAGGCCGTGGTCGCCAACGGCTTCGACCGCGTGATCCTCGTGCGCTCGGCGCGCAAGCCGCTCAACGCGAAGTTCGCCAACCCCGCCGAAAGGCTCGCGGCGTGGATGCTCTCGATCGTGCGCTTCATGGTGCCGACGAGCGAGCAGCCGGTGCGTGCGTCGAAGGTGGCCGAGCTGGTCGACCTGGCGCTGCGCATCGCGCCGCCGGGTGTGCACGTGGCGGCGCCGGAGCTGGTGTGGGAGGCTGCGCAGGGCGACATGCAGGCCGTGGCGCGCCGCTGGCTCGGCTAGCTTTTCAGCGGCGCCACTGTCGCAGCATTTCAGCCGAGTCGAGCACCAGCCCCAGGTGCAGCGACACCATCGCAAGCGCCGCGCCTTCCAGATGCGCATCGGTGCCGCGCACCAGGTCGCGCAGCACGATCACGCGGTAGTTGCGGTTGCTGGCGTCGAAGGCCGTGTTGAGCACGCAGCAGTCCGTGAAGCCGCCGTTGAGCACCACCGTCTCGATGCGCTGGTTGCGCAGCAGAAAGTCGAGGTCGGTCGGGTAGAAGGCCGAGAGGCGCCGCTTGCTGTCCACGCGCATGTCGCCGGGCGCAACGCGCGTGACCCACTCGGTCCACTTCGAGCCTTCGATGGCGTGCGCGTCGGCATTCGGTATTGCGCCCACATGCAGCGGAAAGGTGCGCCGCCATGCGGACGGAATGCCGTGGACGTCGTCCACGCCGCCGGGCCGCAGCACCGACCTGATGTGCACGATGCGCACGCCCAGCGCGCGCACCGCGTCATGGAAGGTGTCGATCGGCGCCACCACGTCGCGCGCCCGCGGGGCGGGGCAGGGGCAGTCGGGGCTGTCGTCCAGGTGGCCCCGGTGCATGTCGATGGACACGACCGCGGTGGTGGCCGGGTCCAGGTAGTCGGCGAACTGCGCCGCGTCGAGCTCGCGCTCCTCGTTGTAGACCCAGGCCTTCATCGGCGCTCTTCCCGCACATAGGGTTGGCCCAGCGCACCGGGTTCTTCGTCGGCGCCGCGCCGCGAGAGCGCGACCCACACCATCACCCCGAGCGTCACCGCATAGGGCGTCATCATCACGAAGTACTGCGGCAGCTGCACGCCGGCCGCCGCGAGCTGCGGGATCAGCGCCTCGATGCAGCCGAACAGCAGCGCGCCCGCGAGCGCCTTCCACGGCGACCAGCGCGCGAAGATCACCAGCCCCACCGCGATCCAGCCGCGCCCGCCGGTCATGCCCGCGATCCACAGCTTGGTGCTGACCACCGAGATGTATGCGCCCGCCAGCCCCACCAGCGCCGAGCCCGCGAGCACCGCGGCCAGCCGCCACATGGCAACGCGGATGCCGGCCGCATCGGCCGCCTGCGGGTTCTCGCCCACCGCGCGCAGCCGCAGCCCGGCCGAGGTGCGCGAGAAGAACCACGCCACCGCCAGGAAGATCGGCAGCGTGAGCCAGACCATCGCGTTCTGCTCGAACAGCCGGCCGGCGCCGGGCAGGAGCGACAGCGGCCACAGCGCCATCGCGCCGATGCCCTCGGTGGCATGGTTGGTCCATTCGGCCAGCGAGCCGACCAGTGCCGTGAGGCCCTGGCAGAAGAACACCAGCGCGAGCCCCGCGATCACCTGGTTCACGCGCAGCCAGATCACCATCACCGCGAACAGCAGCGACACCGCGCTGGCCGCGAGCATCGCCAGCACCAGCGACACGGCCGGCTGCCCCATGGCGAGCTGTGCGCCGATGCCCGCCAGCGCTCCGACCAACATCAGCCCTTCGGCGCCGAGCGACAGCACGCCCGCGCGCTCGCTGATGATCAGGCCCAGCGCCGCGAGCGCATAGGGCACCGCGAAATCGGGCGTGCTCGCGAGCCAGTTCAGCACGATGCCGCCGCTCATTGCACAGCCTCCGCACCCACGCGGCGCAGCCGATGGCGAATGAAGAAATCGCTGGCCGCCACGCACACCACGATGATGGCCTGGATCAGCTGCACCATCGAGAACGGCACCTGGTAGAACACCTGCAGGCTGCGGCCGGTGACGAACAGCGCCGCCACCAGCAGCGCCACCACGGTGGCCGCGAGCGGGTTGTTGCGCGCAAGAAAGGCAATCAGGATGCCCGAGAAGCCGTAGCCCTGGTAGAAGGCCTGCGTGAGCCGCCCTTCCTGCCCGGCGGCCACCGCAAGGCCCGCGAGCCCGGCCATCGCGCCCGACAGCAGCACGGCGCCGTAGATGGTGCGGCGCACCGGCACCCCATTGGCATGCGCCACGCGCGGATTGGCATCGACGAAGCGCAGGTACAGCCCGGCGCGGCTCAGGCCCACCAGCCACCATGCGAAGAGCGCCACCACGGCCGCGAGCGCGATGGCGCTGCTCACGCCGGCGCCCAGTTCGGGCAGCCGCTCGAAGGCGCGGAACTGCGGCGAATAGGGGAAGTTGTCCTTCGGGTCCTTCCAGCTGCCATAGACCAGGTGCAGCAGGAAGTTGGCCGCCATGTAGTTGAGCATCAGCGTGGAAATGATCTCGTTCACGCCGAGCCTGATCTTCAGCCACGCCGGCCCCAGCACCCAGAGCAGCCCGCAGCCGATGGCGGCCGCGAACATCAGCGGCAGGCGCAGCGGCTCGGGCCCGATCTGCCACATCGAGACGGCCGTCGCGCCGATGGCACCCCAGATCATCTGGCCCTCGAGCCCCAGGTTCCAGAAGCGCGCGCGAAACGCCAGCGAGCCGGCCAGGCCCACGAGGACCATGGGTGCGGCCTGGAACAGCACGGCGCGCAAGTTCTGGCCGTCGAAGAAGGTCTGCATCACGAACTCGTTGGCGAGCTCGTTGGCGGGAACGCCGGCCGCCACCAGGATGGCGGCGGAAATCGCCAGGCCCGCGAGGAGCGCTGCCGCAAGGACCAGCGCCTGCCGCCGCCATCCCATGTGCTGGCGGATCTCGAGCGCATAGCGCCGGCGCGCCAGCGGCTGGCGCCGCGCCCGGAGCGCGGCCTCCGGATCGGTCTGCGCCGGCTGCGCGATGGCCGCGAGCGTGGCGTCAACCATGGTCCACCATCGCCTGTCCGATGGCCTGCCGGTCGGCCGGCTGCGCGAATTCGCCGGCAATGCGCCCGCGCGTCATCACGCCCACGCGGTCGGCCAGCTGCAGCACCTCGTCGAGGTCTTCGCTGATCAGCAGCACCGCGGCGCCGCCGTCGCGCGCGGCGCGCAGCCGCGCATGCACCTCGGCGCTCGCGCGCACGTCGAGCCCGCGGCTCGGGCTGTGCGCGAGCACCAGCGAGGGCGCCTTGCCGAACTCGCGCGCGAGCACCAGCTTCTGCGCATTGCCGCCGGACAGCAGCGCGGCCTTCTGTGCCACCGAGCGCACCCCCAGCACATCGAAGGCGCGAACCGCTTCCTGCGTATCGTCCTGGATGCGGCGGCGTCGCAGATGCCACGCGGGGCCGTAGCGGCCGGTGTGCACGCGGCCGATCGCGTAGTTCTCGGCCACCGAAAGGCTGCCGGCCAGCGCGAGGCCGTAGCGGTCGGCCGGGATCGTGGCAATGCCCACGTTGCGGCGCTCGGGTGCGGGCATGGCCTTGAGGTCGCCGTGGCCGCTCAGATGGATCTCGCCTTCGAGCGGCCCGCCGGCATCCGGCAGGCCCATGATGGCGCCGGCCAGCTCGCCCTGCCCGTTGCCGCCGACACCGGCCAGGCCGTAGATTTCGCCCGCATGCAGTTCGAGGTCGACGCCGTCGAGCACGCGGCGGCCCTCGGGCGATGCGGCCGAGCGCAGGCCGCGCACCGTGAGCCGCACCGGGCCGCGCGGCGACTTCGCGGGCTCGAAGCCCTGCGTGGCAACCGATTCGCCCACCGTGAGCTTCACGAGCTCGGCCACCGAGGTGGCGCCCGGCTCCAGCGTGGCCACCGTGCGGCCGCCGCGCATCACCGTCACGCGGTCGGCATAGGTCTTCACGTCGGCCATCTTGTGCGTGACCAGCACCACGGCAGAGCCGCCGCGCGCGAGGCCCCGCACCGTCTGCAACAGGCGCGCGGCTTCCTGGTCGGTGAGCACCGCGGTCGGCTCGTCGAGGATCAGGATGCGCGCGCCCGCCAGCAGCACCTTGAGGATCTCGACGCGCTGCTGTTCCGCGATCGACAACGCATCGATGCGCTTCGATGGATCGATCTCGAAGCCCAGCTCCGAGGCCTTGTTGCGGATGTCGCGCGAAATCTCGCGCAGGCGCTCCCCGTGGCTCTGGAACTCGGCCGGCGCGGGCGCGGTGAGCAAAATGTTCTGCGCCACCGTGAACGGCCGCACCAGCTTGAAGTGCTGGTGGACCATGCCGATGCGGTGCCTGGCCGCATCGCGCGGTCCGGCAAAGTGCACCAGGTTGTCGTCGACCAGCAGCTGGCCCGCCTCCGGCGCATAGAGCCCGGCCGCGATGTTCATGAGCGAGGACTTGCCCGCACCGTTCTCGCCCAGGAGCGCATGCACCTCGCCCCAGCGCGCTTCGAAGTGCGCGTCGGTCAGTGCCGCAAAGCCGTCGAAGGACTTGCGGATGCCGGTGAGCTGGAGCGCGTTGGGCATCGGCCGGCCTGCTTACTTCTGCGTGACCACGCCCTTGACGAACCAGTCCATCTTCCAGAGGTCGGCATCCGACAGCACCGCGCCCTTGGCCACGCGCTCCTTGCCGTCGCGGTCGGCGAGCGGGCCGGCGTAGACCTGCTTGCCCTTCATGATGGCGTCGCGCTCGGCCGTGATCTGCGCGGCCTTGTCCTTGGGCACCGCGGGGCCGAAGCCTGCGATGTCGGTGCCGCCGTCCTTCATCTCGATGAAGGCGCCGTACTGGCCGGGCTTCCAGTTGCCGGCCATGATCTTCTTGAGCTCGGGCGTCAGGAAGCGGTCCCACACCCACACCGACGAGCACAGCGTGGCCTTGGGCGCGAACTGGCGCAGGTCGCGGTGGTGCCCGGTGCCGTACACGCCGCGCTCCTGCGCCACGATCTGCGGCGTGGGCGAGTCGACGTGCTGGCCGATCACGTCGGCGCCCTGGTCGATCAGCGCGGCCGCGGCGGCGCGTTCCTTCACCGGGTCGTTCCAGGCGCCGGTGTAGATCACGTTGACCGTGGCGTTGGGGTTCATCTTCTGTGCACCGAGCGCGAAGGCGTTGATGGTCCAGTTCACCACGCCGAAGGGGTTGGCCGCGACGAAGCCGAGCTTTCCGCTTTTGGAGGCTGCGCCCGCGGCCATGCCGCAGAGATACTGGCTCTCGTAGGTGCGGCCGTAGAAGGATTCGAGATTGCTGCCGTTGGTGGTGCCCGAGCCGTTGAGAAAAGCCACGCCGGGGTACTTGGCGGCCAGGTCCTTGAAGCTGTCGGAGTAGCCGAAGGCGGTGCCGATCACGATGTTGGCGCCGCGCTGGATGAACTTCTCGGCCGCGGGCTTGATGGCCGACGCGTCCTCGGGCACGTTCTCGACGAACTGGATCTTCTGGCCGATCTCCTTCTCGATCTTCACGCGCGCTTCGTCGAAGGCCTGCGTCCAGCCGCCGTCGTTTTTCGGGCCGAAGTAGAGCATGGCGATTTTCGGCTTGTCCTTGAGCGTGAAGCCGTCGGCCGCCGCGGCGGGCAGCGCGAACAACGCGCCGCCGGCCGCGAGCGCCGATGCAAGGCCAAGGGCGAAGCCGTGTGTGGGAGTGCGCAGCAGCATGGAGCAACCTTTCGTGGGGAGCGTGTCGAGAGGGAAGGAAGAAGGGAAGGGCGCGCCGCGCGCGTCACATCATGAAGTTGATGCGGAACACATTGCCCTCGGGGTCGAGCAGCACCGACTGGTACCAGTTGTAGTAGGTGACGTAGGGCGGCTTCACCAGCGTGGCGCCGGCCTCGAGCGCGACGGGCACCATGCGGTCCACCTCGTCCTTGCTGTCGACGTCGATGTTCAGCAGGAACTTCACGCCACGTGTGTCGGAAAATTCGGCCAGGTGCAGCAGCTCGTAGGCCTCGAGCGCGTTGAAGCCGAGGCTCGACTTGCCGGTGTCGAGCCCGCGGAAGATCGGCGAGCGGATCGCCTCGATCTCGGGGAAGCCGAACACGCGCTGGTAGAAGCCGCTGAGCGCGACCACGTCCTTTGCAAAGACGTTGACGTAGGAGAGGTGCGCCATGCTCAAGCCACGGCCTTGGTGCCGCCGAAGGTCGTCTGCTTGACGAACTTCGACGTGAGATGGTCGCCCGATGAAATGGGTGCGTACTTCGGCTGCTCGCCCGGTGCCAGGCAGCTCGGCAGGCACTCGACCATCGCGTCGTAATTGGGCTGGTGAAAGAACACCAGCGACTGGCGGCGGTTGGTGCTGGCCACCTCGAACGGCGGGTTGACCACGCGGTGCAGCGTGGACACCCACTGGTCGTTGGTCCACTGCATCATCAGGTCGGCAATGTTGACCACCAGGCCGCCTTCCACCTGCGGCACGTCGACCCACTGGCCTGCCTTGTTGAACACCTGCAGGCCCTTGTCGTCGGGCAGCACGATGGTGAGGCTGCCGTAGTCGCTGTGCGCGCCCGCGCGCAGCTGGCCCGGCAGCGGCGCTTCGCGCTGCGGCGGATAGCTCAGCACGCGGAACATGCTGATGTGCCTGTCGATCTTGTCGTCGAAGAAGGTCTCGGGCAGCGCAAGGCCGAGCGCGAAGATGCGCATCAGCGAGCGCGAGAGATCGCTCATGGCCTCGAAGTAGCTTTCATAAGCTTCGCGGAAACCGTCGATCGGCGGCCAGCTGTTGGGCTCGAAGTGCGGGCCGGCGGCAGGGCCGCGGTGGTAGTCGTCGTCCGGCACGTTGGAGGGGCCGATGGAGAACGACTCCTTCAGGTCGCCGGGCGCGGCCTCTTCCAGGCTGTAGGAAAGCCCTTCTTCGCCGACCGCGCTGTAGCCGCGCACCGCGTCTTCGCGCGGCCGGTCGACCTTGCGCTTCTCGGCCAGCGGCATGTCGAAGAACTGGCGCGAGAGCCGCGACACGCGCGCGATCAGCTCGGCGGGAATGCCGTGGTTGGTGATGACCAGAAAGCCGATGCTGCGGCAGGCCTCGTCGACCTTGGCCGCAACCTGCGCCTTGCCTTCGGCCGTGCCGGCGAAGTAGGGCGCGAGATCGATGATGGGTACGGACAGCAGGGTGCTCATGTGTCGGTCCTCGTGCTTGGCATGCCTTTCGCCATGCAACGTCTGTGCCAGTTGGACCAAATGGACAAAACGCGTTGGCCGCGTCAGCATGGTGCGTGCCGGCCGTGCCTTGAGGCCGCGCTGGCGCAACGCGATGCACCGCGGCCTTACAGTGGTGCGCGTTGGAAGAAGAGTCCGCAAGTAATCGACGAAGCGAGGGAAGATGCCGAAGACCAAGGCGCTGGCCGCAGCCAGCAGCACCAAGAAGAAGATCCCGGTGAAGGGCCCGGCGCGCGAGCGCGCGAAACCCGCCGTGCGCAGCGCGTCCGCGGTGAGCCGCAGGCTGCGCCAGATCGAGGACAAGCGCAGCGCCATCCTCGGCGCCGCGCTGGGCCTGTTCTCGCGCTTCGGGCTGCACGGCACGTCAATCGACCAGGTGGCGGCGCGCGCCGACGTGTCCAAGAGCAACCTGCTCTACTACTTTGCCAACAAGGAAGAGCTGTACGTCAACGTGCTGCGCGACCTGCTCGCGCTGTGGCTCGAGCCGCTGCGAGGCTTCAGCGCCGAGCAGGATCCGGGCGAAGCCATCGGCGGCTACATCCGCCGCAAGCTCGTGGTCTCGCGCGACCGGCCCGATGCATCGCGCCTGTTCTGCCTCGAAATGATCCAGGGCGCGCCGCTCTTGCGCGACGAGCTCGACCGCGAACTGCGCACGCTGGTGGAGCGCAAGTCGGAGGTCATCCGTTCATGGATCGCCGCCGGCAAGCTCGCGCCGGTCGATCCGCACCACCTGATCTTCGCGCTCTGGGCCATCACGCAGCACTACGCCGATTTCGGCGTGCAGGTGCAGGCGCTGACGGGGCATACGCTCGAAGACCCGGCCTTCTTCGAGCAGACGGTGGAGAACGTGCAGCGCATCGTGCTGCAGGGGATCACGCCGCGGTAGGGAGTTGCTCCCTCCCCTTCCGGGGGAGGGCAGGGGTGGGGGCAAGCGGCGTACCTATCGGGCGCTCTGCCTGCCCCCATCCCAACCTTCCCCCAGAGGGGAAGGAGCCATGCAAACGCCCCGGGACGGTCAGTGCTGCGGCGGCGCTGCGATCTCGTGATAGCGCCGATCGAAATAGATCAGGCTCTGCGCCTTGCCGCCGATGGCAATCGCCAGCGCCTCGCAGAACAGCACGTCGTGCGTGCCCGCGCTGGTGGCCTGCACCACGCGGCAATCGAACGAGGCCGCAGCATCTTCGAGCACCGGCGAGCCCGTGGCCTTGCGGCTCCAGCGGCCCGCGGCAAAGCGCTCGTCCATCGGCGTCTTGCCGCCGAACAGGCCCGAGAGCGCCTGGTGTCCTGCCGCGAGCACGTTCACGCAGAGCACGCCGTTGGCAGTGAACGCGGGGTACACCGAGGCCGAGCGGTTCAGGCACACCAGCAGCATCGGTGGCTCGTCGGTCACGCTGCACACGGCCGAGGCCGTGAAGCCGGCGCGGCCCGCGGGGCCGTCGGTGGTGATGATGTTGACCGCCGCGCCCAGCCGCGCCATGGCGTTGCGGTAGTCGGCCTTGGGCAGCGCGGCAGGCGCGCCGCTCGGCATGACGTGGTGGGGTGCCATTGCGTTCAGCAGCATGAGGAGGAATTCCTGTGACGGGATTCAGGCCAGGAGGCAGGCTTCGTCGAAGCCCAGCCGCGGCAGGCGGTCGAACACCTTGGCCGGATCGCCATGGCCGAGGTTGATCAGGAAGTTGACGCTCCAGTCGGTGCCCTCGAAAAAGGCGGCGTCGACCTTCGCCTTGTCGAAGCCCGACATCGGACCGGCGTCGAGCCCCACCGCGCGCGCGGCCAGCAGCAGGTAGGCCGCCTGCAGGCTGGCGTTGCGAAAGGCGGTTTCGTGCGCGGCCTCGGGGCTGCCGGTGAACCAGCTGCGCGCGTCGGCATGCGGGAACAGCATGGGCAGCTTGTCGTAGAACTTGCGGTCCCATGCCGCAATCACGGTGACGGGCGCCGTCATGGTCTTGTCGAGGTTGCCCTTGGAAAGCGCCGGCGCGAGCCGCTGCTTGCCTTCAGGCGTGCGAACGAACACGAAGCGCGCGGGCGAGCAGTTGGCCGAGGTCGGGCCCATGCAGGCCAGCGCGTAGATCTGCCGGATCTGCGCGTCGGTCACGGGCTCGGCGGTCCAGCCGTTGTGGCTGCGCGCCTCGGTAAAAAGAAGCGCCAGTGCGGCGTCGTCGAGAGCGGGTTTCATCATGGTCATGCGGGAACACCGGGTGCGCTGACCCGGGCGAGAAAGTCGAGCAGGCTGCGGTTGAAGGCGGCGGCCTCGGTCACGCTGTGCGCGTGGCCGCCGTGCGGCATGAAGTGGAGCGTCACGTCCTTGAGGCCATCGGCCAGGCGCTGCGAGCAGGTCCATGGCACCAGGGCGTCGTCCATGGCGGCGGCCACCAGCGAGGGCATGGTGATGTCGCCAAGGCGCGCGTCGACGTCGAAGGCCCGCAGCGCGCCGATGCGTGCGCGCATGTTGGCTTCGCCCGGGAAATGCGCGAACGCATGGTCGACCTCGTCGGCCACGCGCTGCGCATGTTCCGCGCACCAGGCCGCGGGGTACAGGAAGATCGGCTGCGCCTCCACGTACGCGCGCGGGCCGCAGGCATCGAGCAGCGCGAGCCGCGCATCGAAGCAGCGCGCCGAGTGCGGATTGGGCTTCGACCACGCATTGACCAGCACCAGGCTCGCCACGCGCGAGGGCTCGTCGAGCGCCAGCTGCAGGCCCACGAGCCCGCCCAGTGCATGGCCCACCAGGTGGCAGCGCGGCGTCGAGGTGGCGTCGAGAATCTGCACCACGTCGCGCGCCATGTCGGCAATGGCGTAGCCCGCGTCCAGCGCCGCGGGGCTGCGGCCCGTGCCGCGCTGGTCGTACGCAATCACGCGATGGCCCGCTTCGAGCAGCGCGCCAAGCTGCGGCTGCCAGAAGGCGGCAGAACCGCCGAGGCCCGACGACAGCAGCACCGCCTCGCCATCGGCCGGCCCGTGCACTTCATAGTGCAGCGGCATGCTCAGGCCTTGTTGCCGACGTGGGCGATCGAGGCGATCTCGACCAGTGCGTCGGGCTTCACGAGGCCGCACTGGATGCAGTAGCGCGCGGGCTTGGTGCCCGGAAAGAACTCGGCATACACGGCATTGACCTTCGCGTAGTCGGCCCAGTCCTTGATCATGATCATGTTGAAGGTCACGTCGTCCATGGTGCCGCCGGCCGTCGCGATCACGCGCTGGATCGTCTCGAGCACGTGGCGCGTCTGCGCCGAGGCGTCGCCCACGTGGACCACGTTGTTGTCCTTGTCGAAGGGCAGCGTGCCCGACACGTAGACGACGCCGTCGGCCATGGTGCCGGGCACGAAGGGAGCGATCGGCGTGGTGGTTCCGGCGGGGATGATGGCTTGCTTGGGCATGGGATTTCCTTGCTGTGGGTTGAACGATGGGAGTCAGGCGGCGGCAGGCGCGAAGCTGCGCACGAAGTCGTCGACCGTGGAGACCCAGCCGAAGAAGGTCTCCACGTTGTAGACCGAGGCCTTCTGGATCGCCGCGCCGCCCAGCTCGTGCGTCGCGTCTTCCAGCATCACGGCGAAGTATTCGAGGTGGAAGGCGTCGCGCAGGGTCGACTCCACGCACACGTTGGTCGCGATGCCGGTGAACACCAGGTGGCGAATGCCGCGCGCGCGCAGCGTGCTGTCGAGCGTGCTGTTGAAGAAACCGCTGTAGCGCGTCTTGGGCACCACGATGTCGCCGGGCTGCGGCTTCATCTCGGCAATGAGTTCGTAGTCCCAGCCGCCCCTGGCGAGGAACTTGCCCTGCAGCTCGGGCTTCGCGCGCATGGTCTTGAGCGCGTTCGACTTGTGCCAGTTGGGCGAGCCCGGCCCGCCGGCCTCGACATACGCGGCGTCCCAGCCGTTCTGCAGGAACACCACCAGCATGCCGGCCGCGCGCGCCGCCGCGATGGTGCGCGCGATGTTGGCAATGGTGCCCTGCGCGCCGGAAATATCGAAGCCGGCCGAATCGACATAGCCGCCGATCGACGCATAGGCGTTCTGCATGTCGACCACGATCAGGGCCGAGTCGGTGGCATGCAGCGCGAGCGGTTCGGGCCGCGCGGGCAGCACCCGCGGTGCGGGAGCGCCGGGCAGGCGCGGCGCACCGACCGGGGTGTTCGATGTGAGGGTGGTGTTGCGTGCGGGAGTGCTCACGTGACGCTCCTGCTCAGGCCGCAAGGCGCTCGGCTTCGGCCTGCGACGGCACGGGGCTCTGCACGTGCGCGCGGCTTTTCATCAGCGGCTGGATGCGTTCGCCGAAGGCCTCCACGCCCTGCACGAAGTCGTCGAAGGTCAGCAGCACGCCCTCGGTGCCCGGCACCTCGGCCATCTCGTCGAGCAGGCGCGCGACGGTGGCGTAGGAGCCGACCAGCGTGCCCATGTTGATGTTGACGGCCGAGGTCGGGTCCGTCATCTGGCGCACATTGGTGTCGGCGCCCGACTTGGTGTCGGCCGCGCCCTGCTGGCCCAGCCAGGCGATGGCCTCGTGGTCGGCGCCGGCCTTGTAGTGCTCCCACTTGGCGCGCGCGGCCTCGTCGGTTTCGTCGGCAATCACCATCATCAGCACGTAGGTGGTGACGTGGCGGCCGGTCTTGCGCGTGGCCTCGATGAGCTTCTCGGCCGCGGGCGCGAAGGCCTTGGGCGTGTTCACGCCCTTGCCGAAGCAGAAGTTGTAGTCGGCGTACTTCGCGGAAAAGTCCATGCCCGCATCGCTCTGGCCCGCGCAGATCACCTTCATGTCGGCCTTCGGCTGCGGGCTCAGGCGGCAGTCGTCCATCTTGAAATGCTCGCCCTTGAAGTCCGACCGGCCGCTGCCCCAGAGGTCGCGCAGCACCTGGATGTATTCCGAGAGGTACTGGTAGCGCGTGCCGAAGAACTGGTCGCCGGGCCACATGCCCATCTGCGAATACTCGGGCCGCTGCCAGCCGGTGACGAGGTTCAGGCCGAAGCGTCCGTTGGAGATGGAATCGATGGTCGACGCCATGCGCGCGACGATGGCCGGCGGCATCACCAGCGAGGCAGCCGTGGCAAAGAGCTTGATCTTCGTGGTGACCGCAGCGAGCCCGGCCATCAGCGTGAACGACTCGAGGTTGTGGTCCCAGAACTCGGTCTTGCCGCCGAAGCCGCGCAGCTTGATCATCGAAAGCACGAAGTCCACGCCGTAGCGTTCGGCTTTCAGCGTGATCTCCTTGTTGAGCTCGAAGCTGGGCTTGTACTGCGGCGCGTTTTCCGAGAGCAGCCAGCCGTTGTTGCCGATGGGAATGAAGATGCCGACGTTCATGCAAAAAGCTCCTGTTGCGAGGTCGCAAAGCCCTATGCATGGCCCGTGCCAATTGGAAAATCCTTTTTAAATCAATGGCTTGAGAGTTTTCAGATGTTGTGTTTTGACCATTTGGTCCAAAGTGGAGCAGGCGAACCGCCCGCGCTGCGGCAACGCGGTGCGCCGCAAGGCCAAAGCGGTGCAGCCCCATGTCACCGATCGCGCGGCAAAATCACCCCATGCCCAAGACCCCACTCCGCGCCGCCGCGGCCATCGGCGGCACTGCCGACGACATCGAAGCCGCCTTCTACGAAGCGCTGCAGCGCGGCGACATCGATGCCCTGATGGCCTGCTGGGCCGACGAGGACGAGGTGTTCTGCGTGCATCCCGGCGGCCCGCGGCTGGTGGGTGCCACCGCGATCCGCGCGGCCTTCGAGCAGATGTTCGGCAACGGCGCCATCCATGCGACGCCGGCGCGGGTGCGCAAGATCGAATCATTGGCGAGCGCGGTGCACAACGTGCTCGAGCGCATCGAGGTGCTCACGGCCGAAGGCCCCAAGCATGCCTTCGTGCTGGCCACCAACGTCTATCACAAGACCGTCGAAGGGTGGCGCCTGGTGGCGCACCACGCGAGCCCCGGCAGCGCGCGCGAGCCCAGCGACCTGAACGAGCTGCCCCAGACCCTGCACTGAAGCGATGTCCGCCGACGCGCCATATTCTTCATCCGCCCTGCATGCGTCGATGGGCTACATGGCGCCGCGCTGGCTGCCCGGCGGCAACCTGCAGACCATCTGGCCGGCGCTCTATGCGCGCCGCTTCGAGGGGCCCGCGCCCGCCTACCGCCGCGAGCGCTGGACCGCGCCCGACGGCGACTTCATCGACGTCGACTTCGTCGATGCGGACCTGCCCGGCCCGCGGCCGCTGCTGGTGCTGTTCCACGGGCTGGAGGGTTCCTCCCGCAGCCACTATGCGGAGGCGTTCGCGGCCTTTGCCGCCGCGCAGGGCATGGCCTTCGCGGTGCCGCATTTCCGCGGCTGCAGCGGCGAGATGAACCTGGCGCCGCGCGCCTACCACTCGGGCGACTACGAAGAGATCGGCTGGATCCTGCAGCGCATGCACGACCAGCACGCGCGCCAGGGCGGCGGCCCGGTGCTGGCGGCGGGCGTCTCGCTCGGCGGCAATGCGCTGCTGCGCTGGGCCTGCGAGGCTGGCGACACGGCCCGCGATGTGGTCAACGCGGTGGCTTCGGTGTCCGCGCCGCTCGACCTGGCGGCCGGCGGCGCAGCCATTGGCCGCGGCTTCAACCGGCTGGTCTACACGCGCATGTTCCTCTCGACCATGAAGCCCAAGGCGCTCGCCAAGCTGGCGCAGTTTCCCGGCCTGTTCGACCGCGAGCGGCTGCTTGCGGCGCGCGACCTCTACGCCTTCGACGACGTGTTCACCGCGCCGCTGCACGGCTTTCGCAACACCGACGATTACTGGGCCCGCGGCTCGTCCAAGCCGCACCTGCGCGCGATCCGCGTGCCCACGCTGGTGGTCAATGCGCTCAACGACCCGTTCATCCCGGCCAGCAGCCTGCCCGGCCCCGGCGAGGTCGGCCCGCACGTCACGCTGTGGCAGCCCGCGCACGGCGGCCACGTGGGCTTTCCGCTCGGGCCGCCGCCCGGCCATGTGCTCGGCATGCCGGAGCGCGTGGGCGGCTGGCTGGCCGGGTTTGCACCATCCACTGCGCCGCAGGCGCGCGCAAAATAGCTTCCATGGACGACATCGTCAAACAGGCGCTCGCCAAGTGGCCCAACGTGCCGCATTGCTACGGCTGGCTCGGCTTGGACGCGCGCGGCAACTGGTACATGCGCGACGACCGCACCCAGGCCGAAGGCGCCTTCCCCGTGGCCAAGGGCTCGATGCTGCGGCACGAGAAGCTGATCGACTTCATTCAGCGCAACTACGACCACGACGACGAAGGCCAGTGGTTCTTCCAGAACGGTCCGCAGCGCGTGTATGTCGAGCTGGAGGCCGCGCCCTTCGTCTGGCGCATTGCCGATGGCGCGGGCTTTGCCGTCACGGCCCACACCGGGCAGCCGTCGGGCGCCATCTCGGCCTGCCTGCTCGACGAACAGGGCCGCCTCTTCCTGGCCGCGCCCCTCGGGCTCGGGCTGGTCCATACGCAGGACGTGGGCCTGGCCGCCGACGCGGTGGAGCAGGGCCTGTGGACCCCCGAGCCGGTGCAAGCGGCCGATCTGCCGCAGCGCTTCGGCCATGTGCTGAGCCCGGCGGGGCGTCGGCTCATCGCGCTATCAAAAGAGTAGCTGCAGCTTGCAGCGCCCATGAAAAAGCCGGCTCGAGGCCGGCTTTGTCTTTGGGGGCGCGTGGCTCGCTTACTTGCTGGCGGCCGCCGCGGGCGCCGAAGCCGCGCCATCGGCGGGAGCCGCTGCCGCTGCGGGACGCTCGGGCACTGCGAACTTGGCGCCGCCGGCATTGGCCATGTAGACCACGGCACGGCCGATTTCGAGGTCTTCGAAGTCGCCGCCGCCCTGGGCCGGCATCGCGCCCTTGCCATGCAGCGCATGGTCGAGCAGCGTTTCGTAGCCCTGGCCGATGCGCGGGCCCCAGGCTGCAGCGTCCCCGTAGTGCGGGGCGCCGGGAATGCCGGGAGACGCGTGGCAGGCCGCGCACTGCGCCTTGAAGACGGCCTCGCCGGCCGCCAGCGGGCGGTTGGCATCGCGGATCTCGATGGCGCCGACCTTCTTGAGCCGCTCGGCCACTTCGCGGTCGCGCGCATCTTTCGACACGCCGTACAGCGACATGTTGTCGCCCTCGGCCGTGCCCGCGGGCTTGTTGCCCGACACCACATAGGCCACAAGGCCCACGATGATCAGGATGGGTGCTACGAAGGAGAAAAATACCGCCAGCAGCAGTTGCTTCGGGTTCTTGATCGGGCCGGTGTGGGCTTCTTCTGTGGCCTGGTAATGCGGGTCTGCGCTCATTGGCGTCCTCAATTAACGGGGGCTCGTCGGGGGGCTTTTTCGAATCAACCGGCGATTATAGAGAGGCCCTCCGTCCAAAGGACGGAAGGCCTCTTCGAGTCCGTCGCGCGAAAGCCTCAGCCCTTGTTGCCTGGCGTGGCCCAGCCGCCGCCCAGCGTCTTGTAGAGCGTGACCTGGTTTTGCAGCTGCAGGAGCCGCGTGGTGACCGCCGATTGCTGCGCCGTGTACAGCGAACGCTGCGCATCGAGCAGGTCGAGCGCGCTCGCAATCCCGTTGCGGTAGCGCATGTCGGAGAGCCTGAAGCGCACGGCCTCGGCGTCGGCCTGCGCGCGCTGCGCACGCACCTGCTCGCCCAGCGTGGCGCGGCCCGCCAGCGCATCGGCCACTTCCCGGAACGCGGTCTGGATCGACTTCTCGTACTGCGCCACGGCAATCTCGCGCCCGGCCTTGGCCGAGTCGAGCGTGGCCCTGTTGCGGCCCGCGTCGAAGATCGGCAGCGTGACCGACGGCGCGAACGACCAGGCCTTGGAGCCGCTGTCGAACAGGCCCGAGAACTCGCTGCTCGCGGTGCCCAGCGTCGTGGTCAGCGAGACGCGCGGGAAGAAGTTGGCGCGCGCCGCGCCGATGTTGGCGTTGGCCGCAATCAGCTGCTGCTCGGCGGCGCGGATGTCGGGCCGCTCCGTCAGCAGGTCGGAGGGCAGGCCCGCCGGCACGTCGGGCATCGGCTTGACGCTGTCCAGGCCCTTGATGCCGCCCGCTGTGGCGTCGGCCGGAACCGGCGCACCCAGCAGCAGGGCGAGCGCGTTCTCGTCCTGCATGCGCGTGCGCTGCTGCTGCGCATACGAGGCGCGCGCGGTTTCGGCCAGCGAGTTCGCGGCCTGGAAGTCGAGCTCCGACGACACGCCGTTGTCGAAGCGCATCTTGGTCAGGCGCACCGACTCCTCGCGCGTGACCAGCGTCTGGCGCGTGAGTTCGAGCAGCTCGTCGTCGGCAATCAGCGTGAGCCAGCCGGTGGCCACCGCCGCGATCAGGCTCACCTGCGCGGCCTTGCGCGATTCCTCGGTGGCCAGGTACTGCGCCAGCGCCTGGTCCTTCAGCGCGCGGACGCGGCCGAAGAAGTCGATCTCCCAGGCCGTCACGCCCAGGTTCACGCTGTACTGCGACGACACGCTGCCCGCGCTGCTGTCGAAGGCCTGGTACGGGTTGGGGCTCGAGCGCGAGCCGCTGCCTGTGAGGCCCACCGCCGGGAACAGCGCCGCGCGCTCGATCTGGAACTGCGCGCGCGCCTGCTCGATGTTGAGCACCGACACGCGCAGGTCGCGGTTGTTTTCCAGCGCGGTGCGGATCAGCCCGTTCAGCCGCGGATCGGTGAAGAAGTCTTCCCACGGCACGGCCGCCGCGGCCGGGCCGGCCGGCTGCGCCGGGTCGCCCGGAAAGGTGGTGGGCACCGGCGCCGCCGGGCGTTCGTAGGTCGGAATCAGCGAGCAGCCGGCCAGCAGCATTGCCGCGGCCAGGGCTGTGGGAATCAGTTTCTTAGTCATGTGCTTTTTCTTCCGTGATGCCGGCTGCTTCCGCGTGCCGCTTGTCGGCCTCGTGCTGGCGCGCGCTGCCCTTGAACAGGCTGCGCACCACCACGAAGAACACCGGCACGAAGATCACGGCCAGCGCCGTACCCGTCACCATGCCGCCGAGCACGCCCGTGCCGATGGCGCGCTGGCTGGCCGAGCCGGCACCCGAGGCGAGCACCAGCGGCACCACGCCCAGGCCGAAGGCCAGCGAGGTCATGATGATCGGGCGGAACCGCAGGTGAGCCGCGGCCAGCGCCGACTCGACGATGCCCCGGCCCTGCGCCTGCAGGTCCTTCGCAAACTCGATGATCAGGATCGCGTTCTTCGCCGATAGGCCGATGATGGTGATCAGCCCCACCTGGAAGTACACGTCGTTCGAGTAGGCCCGCAGCATGGTCGCCAGCAGCACGCCCAGCACGCCCAGCGGCACCACCAGGATCACCGACAGCGGGATCGACCAGCTCTCGTACAGCGCGGCCAGGCACAGGAACACCGCCAGGATCGCAAAGCCGTACAGGATGATGGCCTGCGAACCTGCGAGTTTCTCTTCGCGCGACTGGCCCGTCCATTCGAAGCCGAAGCCCTGCGGCAGCTGCCCGGCGAGCTTTTCCATCTCGGCCATGGCGGCGCCCGTGCTGTAGCCCGCGGCGGCGTCGCCGCTGATGCGGATGGCCGGGTAGCCGTTGTAGCGCACCGTCTGCGTCGCGCCCTTGACCCACTTGGTGGTCGCAAAGGCCGACAGCGGCACCGGCTGGCCCTTGGTGTTGCTCGCGTTCAGCTGCAGCAGGTCGTCCGGCTGCATGCGCGCCGGCGCATCGGCCTGCACCACCACGCGCTGCAGGCGGCCGCGGTTCGGAAAGTCGTTGATGTAGCTCGAACCCAGGCCCGTCGACAGCGTGGCGTTGATCGCGTCGAAGGTCACGCCCAGCGCATTGGCCTTGTCGCGGTCGATGTCGATCTGCAGCTGCGGCGCGTCTTCCAGGCCGTCGGGGCGCACCTGCGACAGCACCTTGCTCTGCGAGGCCATGCCCAAGAGCTGGTTGCGCGCATTGATCAGCGCCTCGTGGCCCGCGCCCCCGCGGTCCTGCAGCCGGAAGCTGAAGCCGCTCGCATTGCCCAGTTCAGGAATGGGCGGCGGGCTCAGCGGATAGATGAACGCGTCGCGAATGCCCGAGAGCGCACCGAAGGCGCGGCCCGCCAGCGCGCTGGCCGAATGGGCCGGGTCCTTGCGCTCTTCCCAGTCCTTCAGCGTCACGAAGGCAAGGCCCGCGTTCTGCCCCTGGCCCGAGAAGCTGAAGCCCATCACGCCCACCATGCTCTGCACTTCGGGCTGTTTCAGGATGAAGCCCTCGACCTGCTGCATGACCGACAGCGCACGCTCCTGCGTCGCGCCCGGGGGCAGCTGCACGTTCACGATGATGTTGCCCTGGTCTTCCGCCGGCAGGAACGAGCTTGGCAGGTGCGTGTAGGTGTACACCACCGCGCCGATGATCGCCACGTAGATGATCAGGTAGCGCGCCGCGCGGCGCAGGATGCGCGCGACCAGGCTTTCATAGCCCTTGGCCGTGCGCGTGAAGCCGCGGTTGAACCAGCCGAAGAAGCCGGTCTTCTCGTGGTGGTGGCCGGCTTCCACCGGCTTGAGCAGCGTCGCGCACAGCGCCGGCGTGAGCGACAGCGCCATGAAGGCCGAGAAGGCGATCGACGTCACCATCACCGCCGAGAACTGGCGGTAGATGTTGCCCGTGGAGCCCGCAAAGAACGCCAGCGGCACGAACACCGAGATCAGCACCACGGTCACGCCGATGATGGCGCCCGAGATCTGCTTCATGGCCTTGCGCGTGGCTTCGAGCGGCGACAGCCCCTCTTCGCTCATGATGCGCTCGACGTTCTCCACCACCACAATGGCGTCGTCCACCACGATGCCGATCACCAGCACCATGCCGAACATGGTCAGCACGTTGATCGAGAAGCCCAGACCGAGCAGCGCCGCGAACGTACCCAGCAGCGCAATCGGCACCACGATGGTCGGGATGATCGTGTAGCGCCAGTTCTGCAGGAACAGGAACATCACCACGAACACCAGCGCCACGGCTTCCAGCAGCGTCTTGACCACTTCGGTGATCGAGATCTGCACGA